>Ga0156174_1073_pt1 | contig 30706 bp, 19 predicted proteins | sample RifCSPlowO2_12_FD_107827 | JGI IMG/M metagenome (GOLD analysis project Ga0156174, IMG submission 107827) | Bacteroidetes bacterium RIFCSPLOWO2_12_FULL_35_15
AGGAGAAGAAAAAATATTTGAACTCTTCCTCTATAATGCACTACTAACAAACAAAGTTAAACCAATTGCTACCTGTTAATATGACATTGCCCTTACAAGGAGGCTCTGAAATATTTGGTAAAACCGCTTTTGGAAGATGCCTTCTCTAATTTGGATGAGGCTTTCCGTTTAAAGTTAGCCGTGTTTGAATTGATGATCCGTTTTGAGTTGAAAGATTTTGATTATTTAGAACATAAAACAGAACGAATAAAAAAAGAATTTAAAAATATCCTTAAGCTCCCGGAGTATAAAAAACAAGTGCTGATGATAAATGTAATCAGCAAAATGATCTTTTCAGATAATTATAAAAAGGAAAAATCAATAGTAAATCTGATCAATGAGGTTTTAAGATTATCAGAAGCATCTGATTCCGGGGATGCGGATATTGTTAATTATCCCGATTGGTTAAAAAGTAAGCTAAACTAAAAAGCAAGATTTCTTTATTTTAAGAAATCTTGCTTTTTCAATTCGCAAAAAGCGCTATTGAACAATTATCTTTTTTGTAAAGATTTGGTTGTTTTGTTTCAGTTGAAGAAAGTAGATCCCCTTTGATAATCCTTCAGCAGACCAATAAATAGTATGTTTGCCTTTAGAATTTGTTCCTTTTTCAATAACAGAAATTTTATTTCCCAAAAGGTCTAAAACAAGTAACTCTATTTCATTTGAAGAGTTGATAAAATAATTAATAGTTGTTCCTTTAGTTAATGGGTTCGGATAGTTTGACAGATAATTATTTCTAGCAGTTAATTCTTCTATGCCTACTCCGGCTATTGTTACTGAATCACAAAATGTTTGTGTGCAAGCCTGTTGATTAGTCATGGTAAGGCATACATAATAGGTTCCATTGATCGCATAGGTATGAGAACCAAGCAAAAGAGTTCCTGTTCCGCCATCTCCGTAATCCCAGGCATAAGTATTCAGTAAATTGAATGGGGTTGGCGTAAAAGTTGCCGCTCCAATATTAGTTGTGTAAGTAAATGTCGGGAAACATGCTGTATCAATTGTAACAATTACCGAATCGCAAAAAATACTACTGCAACTTGTTGCCGAATCGTAAGTTGTTAAACATACGTAATATGCGCCGGGGATAGTATAGGTGTAATTTGTGATCAATCCTGTTCCGGTACCTATTCCATCACCAAAATCCCAGACATAATTAAAATTAAAGTTAAAAGGTTGTGCGGTAAAAACAGTTAAGCCACCGGTTCCATTTGAAATAAAAGTGGAATTGCAAGTTGGAACAGGAGGATTGATAATTACAACCACCGTGTCGCAAATTGTTGATGTACACAAACCACCTGTATCAGCCACCGTTAAACATACATAATAAGTCCCTGCTGTGTCATAAGTATGAACAATATTCGCATTACTTCCGGAGGTGGTGTCACCAAAATCCCAATCAAAAATCAGGTTCCCTGAAGAGGGTGTTGCCTGAAATGTGGTATTTCCGTTTGCAGTATCCACCGTTGATGTGAAAGAAATTGTCATCGGACTATTTGCAAGGACAGCAGCTGTATAGGTATTGGTACAAAATGCGGATGTTACAATTGTTAGAGACACATTAAATGTTCCGCAGGTTAAATACGTATGTGTTGGATTTTGTTGTGTTGACGGGGCTGTAAGATCCCCGAAATTCCAGATCCAGGTACTGATGCTTCCGCTGGTTACAATGGATGAATCCGAAAAATTGAATGTGTTTCCGGTATTTGTATAACCAAAGTTAGCGGTACATGTCTGTGCATTTACATCGTGTGTTATTAAAAAAATGGCACAAAATGAAAGCATAATTGAAAAGTAATTTTTTTTCATGGTTGGGTGTTTTAGTTTATCATAACAAAAATAAAAAAATTAATGGATTGACAATACCAATAATCCTAAATTTGTAATAGTAATAATTTAGATATGGTTAGTAAAATCTATTGTAACAGCTTAACTCAATATTCAAGATACAAAACACGAGTGGTAACTATTGGCGATGTGCCTATGGGTGGAGAAAATCCTGTTCGCATACAATCAATGACCACAACCGATACAATGGATACGCTGGCTACGGTACAACAAAGCATCCGGATGATCGAAGCGGGTTGTGAGTATGTCCGGATTACTGCTCCGAGTATAAAAGAAGCACAGAATTTAGAGAATATAAAAAAAGAATTACTCAAAAGAGGATATAAAACTCCATTAATTGCGGATATACATTTTACTCCGAATGCTGCCGAACTTGCCGCCCGAATCGTTGAAAAAGTTCGTGTGAACCCTGGAAATTATGCGGATAAGAAAAAGTTTGAATCAATTGATTATTCAGGGAATGATTATGAAAAAGAATTAGAGCGTATTCGTGAACGATTTACCCCTCTTGTAAAAATTTGTAAAGAATATGGAACCGCTATGCGGATCGGGACCAATCATGGTTCATTAAGTGATCGTATTTTAAGCCGTTATGGCGATACTCCGCTGGGAATGGTAGAAAGTGCGTTGGAATTTTTACGCATCTGCGAAGACAATAATTATTTCAATATTGTTCTTTCCATGAAAGCAAGCAATACACAAGTGATGGTGCAGGCATATCGTTTGTTGATCATTACCATGCAAAAATACAATATGAATTACCCATTGCATCTTGGAGTAACTGAAGCTGGTGAAGGTGAAGATGGACGAATCAAATCTGCTGTCGGAATTGGAACATTACTGGAAGATGGCATTGGCGACACCATTCGTGTTTCATTAACAGAAGATCCAGAATTTGAAATTCCGGTTGCAAAAAATATTGTTGAACGCTATTCAAATAGAAATCCGCACAAACCTATCCCTGAAATTATTAAACTTCCATATTCTCCTTACGATTACAAACGAAGAGAAACCAAAGAGGTATTAAATTTCGGTGGACATAATGTTCCCCGTGTTATTGCAGATTTTAGTAAAAAACAAAACATTACTCCTGCAACTTTTTTTGCGGCAGGTTATAATTATTCTGTACCAACAGATAAATGGAATTTAACAGATCAGGCTTGTGATTATGTTTTTGTCGGGGATAACAATATAAATTTTCAAATACCGGGAACACTCGGATTAATATACAATGCTGAAGCCTGGAGTCATCTTGAAAACAAAACAAGATGCTATCCTTTGTTCAATCTGGAGGAATACATTCAATCTCAGAAAAAGTCAGAAATATTAAATTTTGTTAGTGTAACTATTAATGAAATACTTCAGCTTTCCAACTTTTCAACTTTCCAACTTTCCAACTCTTTAGTTTTCGTTTTAGAAACAGATAACAAACATGGAATGGCGGAACAACGAAGAGCATTTATGGAGCTGATGCAAGGGGATCTTAAAATTCCGGTTATCATCAAAAGAAGTTATCAAAACATATCTGAAGAAAAATTTCAATTACATGTCTCAACCGATATCGGAGCATTATTTTTAGATGGTTTTGGTGATGGCATTTGGATCGAACAAACGAATTGTACTTCGCCAAAAAATGTGAATTCAACTGCATTTGGAATTTTGCAGGCAACACGAACCCGTATTTCAAAAACAGAATATATTTCTTGTCCATCCTGTGGCAGAACATTATTTGATCTGCAGGAAACCACCGCAAAAATTCGTTTACGAACAGATCATTTAAAAGGGATAAAAATCGGGATCATGGGTTGTATTGTGAATGGACCAGGCGAAATGGCTGATGCGGATTATGGTTATGTAGGAACCGGAATTGGGAAAATTACATTATATAAAGGACGGGAAGTCGTAGAGAGAAATATCAATTCCGAAAATGCTGTTGATGCATTAATTGACTTGATAAAAAAATATGGCGATTGGGTGGAGAAAGAATAATTTGTAAGCAATATTTATTAAATTTGTTTGATAAACTAAAATACATCCCCATGAAAAAAATCTTTACTCTGTTTTCTATTTTTGTTTTTTCTAATACAGTTATTTTTGCTCAGGCTACACCCAATCCGGGATTTGAAAGCTGGACACACGTTGCAGCAAGTTTTCCTGCTCCTGCCTACGATACTCCTGATAATTGGAACACTCTCAATTCTACAACAGCAGGCTTAGGACAAATAACTTGTGTTAAAGGGTCTGTAGCAGGTGAGTTTCATTCAGGTGCTGCTGCCATAAAACTAATTACAAAATCTATCCTCGGGCAGGTAGCAAATGGAATAGCAACAACAGGAACAATCAACACAACTTCCCAAACAATCGGAGGAGGAATCCCTTATACTTTAAGACCGGATAGTCTTGTTGGGTATTATAAATATACACCTGTAACAGGAGATAATGGTTTTGCTGAAATTCAATTACTGGGAGCGGGTGGTGATACGGATACGATCGGATATGTGCGTTTTGTAACGCCTGCAACAACTGTTGGAACATATACAAGGTTTTCGAAAGCAATTGTTTATCGTTCTGTTAATCCTGTTGTAAAATCGATCTGGATTTTATCTTCAAGTAAGGATGCGGTTACTCACTTTGCAAACAGCACCGCTTATTTTGATGATCTTAATCTTGCTTTTACTTCTTCTGCAGGCATTACCGAACAGGCACAATTACAATTAACCGTTGGACCAAATCCTTCAAATGGTATATTTTTAATCACCAATACGTTAATTAAAAAAGGTGTTTTTGTTTTATATGACGTAACCGGGCGAAAAGTTGCTGAGAAGAATTTAGAAGGAACTTCTACCGTTGTTGATTTAAATGGATTCCCTTTAGGATTATATATCTATGCCATTCGGGATGAAAAAAACAAGGTAATTAAAACGGATAAAGTTATTATTCAAAAATAATTTTGACTTCTATAGAAAAACGGTTCATTTAACTTTTGTTAAAAGGACTTTTTTTTTATTATAATCCTTGCTTGCTTATAAACCTTTCCAATTATTTTAAAAATTACCACGTTGAAAAAAAATCTTTATAAGATACTTTTTACATTTTTTATTTTTTCTTCTGCTTTTCTTCCTGCCCAGGAGTATGGAATTCTTAAGGGTGAAATAATGGATGCATTTACAAAAGAGGCTATTGTGGGTGCGGCCATTTATGATGCAAATGATATTACTCGGGGAGTTATTAGTGATGTAAATGGAAATTACGAATTAAGGTTAAACCTTGGGAAGCATAAAATGATCTGTTCTTTTGTTGGTATGAAAGCAGATACGTTTTCTGTTTATATCGATTCAATGAAGACTTCTGAATACAATGTTCTTCTAAAATCTACTGCCACTCAGTTACAAACAATGGTTGTATCTGCAGGTAAATATGAGCAGAAGCTTGAAGACATTACCGTTTCCATGGAATTGATTAAACCTGCGCTGATCGAGAATAAAAATTCAGCAAATATAAAATCAGCACTGGAGCAAACACCCGGATTAAATATCTTAGATGGTGAGCCACAGATCCGTGGAGGAAGTGGTTTTAGTTTTGGAGTTGGAAGCCGGGTCGCCATATTGATAGATGGATTGCCTGCTTTGGCAGGAGATGCAGGTCGGGCGGAATGGAATTTTATTCCGGTAGAAAACGTAGAACAGGTGGAGATCATAAAGGGCGCATCATCTGTAACATACGGTTCATCGGCTTTGAGTGGAAGCATAAATATTCGTACCGCATACCCGGCAGATAAACCTGTAACAAAAGTAAATGTATCTTCAGGGGTATATGATTCTCCATCAGTTGACAGTGCAAAATGGTGGAAAGGAACGGCCAATTTTTCAAATTTTAGTTTTCTTCATTCTGAAAAATTCGGGCATTTGGATCTTGTGATTGGCGGAATGGCCATTTATGATCATGGTTTTATTGGCCCTCCGTCAAAACATCTGACTCCCGGATTAAATGACGATACGTTAATTACAGAAAAACAAGTGGGAGAACGAACAGGACGTTTTAATTTTAATTTGCGCTATCGTCCTGCAAAAATTCCACAATTGAATTTCGGAATCAACGGTAATTTTATGAAATCGATAAATAATTTTTCATTGGTATGGGATAATGATAGCACCGGGCTGTATCGTGCTTTTCCACATACAATGACCTTGCAGGATCAAACGATTTTATATATCGACCCTTTTATTAATTATTATACAACAAGTGGATTGAAACATAGTTTGCGAACACGATATTATTATACAAAAAATGATCTTACAAATGACCAGTCTAATGAAACGAATGTCCTTTACAGCGAATATCAGTTTAGTAAACAACTTACTCATATCGAAGGATTGAATCTGACAGGCGGTATTGTAATGAATCAAACTTATTCTCATGCTCAATTATATAATAATGGAGTTTCACCAAATAATCATTTGCAAAATTATGCTGCTTACACACAGCTCGACAAAAAAATCTGGCGGGTGTTAAATGCATCATTGGGATTCAGGGGCGAATATTTTAAAATGAATAATGAAGAGTATGTTGCAAAACCTATTTTCCGTTCCGGATTGAATTTAAAATTGGCAAAAATTACATTTTTGCGCTATTCCTATGGACAAGGTTATCGCTTTCCAACCATTACAGAAAAATTTATCAATACAAGCACAGGCGGAATAGCTGTTTATCCCAATACTCAGTTACGGCCAGAAACCAGCTGGAATACAGAAGTGGGTTTAAAACAAGGATTTAAAATTAAAAATTTTGTTGGATTTGTTGACCTTGCAGCATTTTGGCAGGAGTATCAAAATACAATAGAATTTGTATATGCCTTTTGGAACAAAGATGAGTATGGGGGATATTTGCCCGGGTTTAAATTTGTAAATACCGGTGATACTCGAATACGAGGATTAGATGCATCTTTAGTAGGTGAAGGGAAGATCACAAAAGATTTTAAGATCGATATTATTGCCGGATATACCTATACTTTACCTCAAAGTATTAATCCGAATAATGTATTTGCAACGGATAGCCTGCCAAATAAAATGACCTATATAAATACAAGTACAGATACAACAAATAATATTTTAAAATATCGTTTTCAACACATTGCAAAAGTGGATATGCAGCTCAGCTATAAAATGTTTTCAATCGGTGGCAGTTGGCGCTATTATAGTTTTATGAAGAATATTGATTATGCTTTTTATTATTTTGATCAACATATTTTGCCCTCAGGAATTAAAAAATACAGAAAAGAACACAATAAAGGCACTCAAATAATTGATGCACGTATTGCATATAATATAACTAAAAAGTTGAAAGCAGCTATTGTAGTAAACAATGTTATGAATCAGAGCTATTCATTGCGCCCTCTGAAAATTGAATCACCACGTACGTTTTCAATTCAGCTTTTACTGAAAGTATAAATGTATTAAGTGTCATTGCGACTCCTTCGACTTTGCTCAGGATAAACTCCGGGAGAAATCTCCTTTTTATTTTTATTTTATTGATTCCTGGAGTTTATCCTTAGCAAAGTTGATTGACAATCAAAAAAAATAATTCATCAACACGATTGTAAAAAAGTTTTTTATTTCCCTTCTTTATCTTTTAATTTTTGAAATTCTTTAGCCACATCTTCCGAGCGATTGTAATGGTAGGCATTAAAATAACTGAATGCCAAACCAATTCCCCATCCAAGTGTGCTCCAGATTGGCCAGGGGAAACTTATTCCATCCATATCATCTAAGTCGGCATAGCCTTTTGTGAAATACCAGATGGCCCACAAAAATCCATTAACAATAATGTAAGAGGCCAATTGTTTTTTAAATGCCACACGTTTTTTTGCGATGCGCCATAATTCTTCATCCATGTTTTCCATTAGCTGGTTTTTTATTTGTTTGATTTTTATTTCTGTTTTAGAGATTGTAAATTTTATACCAACATTTTTAAAATATTAAATCGTTACTAAAATTTGTAAAAAAGTTGTCAATCTAAAATCAATCTGAAAAGACGCATCAGTTTTTTTTAATATAAACATTGATTGCGTCAACATATTTTTCAAATGCTGTAATGCCTTTTTTTGTTATTCTGCAGCTGGTTAAGGGGTAATTTTCTTTAAATGTTTTTGTGATGGTGATATAATCTGCTTCCGCTAATTTAGTGATCTGTACACTTAAATTACCGGCAGTTGCTTTCGTTTTTTCTTTCAAAAAACTAAAGTCTGCTTCTTTTACACTTATCAATAAACTCATGATTGATAAACGTAATTGCGAATGTAATAATGGGTCAAGGTCCTTAAACATTTGCTGTTCTGTTATTAAATTGTAATAAATGCCCCGGTATAATATAACCTCCTAATACAGCAGTTGCTAGTATCAGCAATTGGTAAATGGATTGTGTTTCAAAGCCGGCAATGGCACAGAGCCAGCAGAAAACACCACCTAAAATCAATGGTTTAAATTTTAATGCTCCTCCCGATAAAAATAATCCAACACCATAAAGCGTCATAATTAAGGGCATTAGTTGGAAACCGGAAATGGAAGTACAAAACATTATAATTCCAAGTGCAACTCCAAATGCGATCCAGATAAATTTTATAAATTCAGTAACATGTGTTTTGGTTCTTGTTTTTTTATTTTTTTGGAAGACATAAATGATAGTTATAAGTCCGCCCAATGGCATCAGTAACCAAGGTGTTCCGTTGTGATTGAGGTTTAATTCCAACATAATAAATTGTGCAATACTCGCAATCAATACTAAATATCCCCAAAGCAGAAAAATAAATGCATCGGCTTTTACATCATTTTTTGCAGCGTTGATCATTTCATGAATGATCTGTAAACTTTCATGTTCTGTTAACTGTTTTTCATTTTCCATTGTCATATTTTTTTAATGATTTATCTGTAATATCAATTGAAATAAAAATAATCCAATCATCCTCTTCTTTTTTCAAGGAGAGGGTTTGGGTGAGGTTTAAAAAATGGACTATTTTATATTTCAATTGGTATAATTCGTATAGTGTATTGTTGTAAATAAGTTGCAAATGTAAAGTAGTTTATAATATAAACCAAATAAAAATGAAAGAAAATAAAATTATTTTTATGAAAAGGGTGAAAGAATTAATTCAGCATGAAAAGAATATTACCTGTTTATCTCAAATAGGCTATGACACATATTTCGATACGTTGAAAAAACTCAGCACAAGCCGAACTCAAAATGATCATCGCGCGGTCAGTCTGAGTTTGTCGAAGACTTTAGCGTGGCATTATTGTAAGAATAATCCTTAAATAGGGTTTCACTCAAAAAGTTCCGTAAAGTAAGCACAAATCAATGGTGCATAATTTTCTGAAAAATGCTATTTTGAAAACGTGCGTGAGGAATGAGCAAACGCGGTGCAGAGTCGGGGTGAACTCCATTTTTTATGAAGGTCTTGGTGCGAGCTTTAGCCTCGCACATAGACATTCAGAAAAATGGAGAGAGGCGGGGAGGAATCGTTTGCTCTAGATTTTTTGTTTCTTTTTTATCATGAAAAAAGAAAAAAGGTGGAAAGGAATTTCATGTTTTCAATAGAAATGTTTACATCAAATAAAACAAAAAAGGCTTAAATGATCCGACAAAACATTACTTTTCTAAGTGTTAGAGTGAACCCTAAATAAGGATATTTGAAAATCAAACAGATGAAAGCTTAGTCATCAGAAGGATCTGGCGCTTTTTCAAAACCTGCTTTCTTAGGTAATATCTTTTTTATAAAAAGCACATTGATAAGTTCATCTTCAATAGTTAAAATTGTTTTTGATATACCATTTGTAACTGTTATCGGAAAGTCATAACGTAATTTCTTTTTCACCAACTCATAACTAGCATCCTCCTTTTTAATATACATACTAATTATTTTTCCGTCTTTTATTTCACATTTTCCATTGTAGCACGATGCATCACTTCCGTTACGAAAAGTAATGATCACATCAGAATACGTCCCATCCGCAACTTCTTCCGCACCACGATTTTCAAACTTTTGGGCCCATTTCAAATAACAATTTGTTTCTTCTTTTGCAGTTTGAGCATTTAAAAAGGCAGTTGAGCTTAATAAAATAACAAGAGTTGTAATTATTTTTTTCATGTGTATAAATAGGAATTAGAGATATATGATAAATAACTTTATAAATATATAAAAACTCTGCAATAATTTCAAATGTTATATGAAAAGACTTAATTTTATCTTTATAGAAACTAAAAATTGCTTGACTTTCAAGTTTTGCTTAAACAACAAAACAAATTCCCTTATTCGTATATTCGTAAAAAATTATAATTCGTAATGGCTAAATCAATTATCGAAAATAATCTAAAAGAAGCTCAGCAAAGTCTTCAGCAATTTATTTCAGATCCTAAAAAAATTCTTGCTGTTGAAAAAGCAGGTAAATTGTTAGCGAAAACTTTTAAAAAAGGCAACAAAGTTATTTCCTGTGGGAATGGTGGTTCTATGTGTGATGCCATGCATTTCGCAGAGGAGTTAAGCGGCCGTTTTCGTGAGGATAGAAAAGCATTGCCTGCTATTTCTATTTCTGATCCTTCCCATATTTCATGCGTGGGGAATGATTATGGTTTTGATAAAATATTTTCTCGTTATATTGAAGCGATTGGAAATAAAGGGGATGTATTGTTAGCCATCAGCACCAGTGGAAATTCGCTGAATGTTTTAAATGCAATTCATGCAGCCCATAAAAAAGGAATGTCTGTTATCGGTTTAACCGGAAAAGATGGTGGCAAAATGGCGAAACTTTGTGAGGTGGAGATACGGGCACCGCATAGTAAATATGCTGATAGGGCGCAGGAGATCCATATTAAAGTAATTCATTCGCTTATTCAATATGTTGAATCAACGTTATAACCATTAGCTTATATCAAACAGTTTTTTTTCTGACCTCTCCCTTAATCCCTCTCCGAAAGAGAGGGAAATTATTGGGGTTCACTCAAAAAGTAAGGTTTCCAAAATTTTGAATCAATATTTTTTAATTTTATTAAAATGTTTGTTGGTTTGATGTGTGCGAGCTTTGAGCAAACGCGATGTCGTGTCGCGGTGAAATCAATTTTTATTGAAAGTCTTGGTGCGAGCTTTAGCCGCGCACTTAGACATTCAGAAAAATGGAGAGAGGAGTGGAGGAATCGTTTGCTCTTGTTCTTCTCTGAAGAATTGTTTCTTTTTTTTCAAGAAAAAAGAAAAAGAGGAGCATAGAAATTTGACATTCTATATAAAAATGTTTGCATCCAATAGAATAAAAATGGGTCAAATCCTTTGTTAACATTGCTGCTTGCAATATTTGAGTGAACCCTAATTGGTATATTTTATATAAGCTAATGGTATAATTTAATTTGTAAAGTAAAAACAAAAATGCCAGGAAAAATTTCCTGGCATTTTTGTTTTGAAAAAAATCAAATAAAAAATTACTCTTTCACTAATTTCTTAATTGTTGTTTGTCCATCGATAGTAATATTCACAAAATATATTCCTTTGCTTAGGTTTGCCATTTCAATTGGCAATAACATGCCACCTGAAAGTTTACCATAATCTTTTTTAGCAACCAAAGCCCCATTCACTTGATAAACAGCAACAGAAACTGTTGATTCTTTAGCAAGATTTAAAGTAATGGTAGAATAATCAGAAGAAGGATTCGGATAAATAGTTACCTGAGCATCCGGTGCAAAAGCAATATCATTCACCCCAACACCGGAACCGGCAACAAAACCATTTGTAACGGCTTGAGCTATGGTAGCTTTACCGGCATTATTTATTTTTCCTGTTGGGTCGATAAACATACCAATAATATGAATTTGCGCAGCATCGTAAGAAGCCGGTAATGTGAATGAAAAATTCCAGGTGAAAGAAGCACCAACTCCTGTATTAGTTCCGGCTGCATTAGGAATCCCACCAAAATCAGGACTAATAAAACGGGCAACATGATTGTAATTCATTTGTGCTGCAGGAACAGAACTCCCTAATAATTCGAAACCACCCATTGCTCCGGCACCTCCGCCAGCGTATGCATTAGATTGGTTATAAGTACTACTGGTTCCTGTAACACTATCTTCTGTGATCACACATGCTATTTTATAATTTCCGGAAATTGCTGTTTGGATCGTACTTGTAACAGATACATTTAAAACGCGGGTGGTGGAATTGTAATTCGCACCATTTACAATAAATGCTTTGGGTGCAACTGCAACACGTGTTAAAAAATCAGTTTCCATGCTTCCCGGATCAATTTCAGGCAAACGATCTACTAAGGAACTTGGATACCCAGCGATAAAAGGTGCAACCCCTGAATCATAAGCAACCACTGTCATTGGGTCACTATTATGAACCGCAACTCCGGCAGAATAAGTGTCGTAAAAATCAGACATCAGATCCATAAACACAGCTCCACGAGGACACCATTGACACCAGGTTCCGGTAGCTTCTTCTTCAACCACCACTTTTCCTGTAGCAGGTACCACCGGATTGTATGTTTGAGTAATAACATCATCACTTGGATCTCCGTCAACACCGGCACCATTCACATTACTAACAGTGGCAGTAAATGTGTTTGTTCCTGCAACAAGAGAAAAGGGTGTTGGAAAATTAACAGTAGTAGTTGCTAAAGAAGCCAAGGTTAATCCCGTAACATTTACAACTTGAGGTGCCCCGCCATTTTGTGTAAGAGAAACATCAAAAGAATTAATGGCATTAGAACCAAAATTTTTAATATTAACAGATAAGTTTTTAGATGCTCCAACGATTCCCCCATTCAAACGAGCCCCAATTCCATTACTTGCTCCGTCTATTGTTAACAAGCTACCAACAAATGAACTTGCTGCATTAACACTTGGAAGAACATATGGTGCAATGTTAAACGAAACATCATCCATCCAATAGCTGGCAGAAGCATCTGGAGGAAAAATATCAGCTGCATAAACTTTATTTACAGCGTTCACCCAATATCCTTGAGAAACACCATCAACCAGAAGTTCCCAATTGCCGGTAGTCAGATTTGCAGCAAGAGATAATTCAAACCAGGTACCAACAGGTTGAGGGCATGAAAAAACGGTAGTACCTCCACCATTTTTTATAGAAATGGTTCCACTTTGCATCCAACATTCCAAGGCGTAAGTATCGCCCATTACAGCAGTACCTTGAAAATTAAAATATCCTGTTTTACCTGCAGGTACTTTTAACCAGGAAGTAAATGTAAAAAGTCCGGAAGTTATTGGTGTTGTTCCAAATAGTAACACACAATCAGTAGGACCACCGCCTGTTGCGGTCGAAGAAAAATAAATAGATTTTGAACCTCCGCTTGTGTGATTGTCGTTATTCACAACAGTTACATCTTCTGCCGGAGCATCGTTCAGGCTCCATGTGGTCCAGTCTGTAGATTGTGGTCCGAGTTTTGCCCCTACTGTATAGGATTCAAAATCATCGGAAAATGTTTGTGCATTGGTCATTGAAACACCAAGTAAACATGTTAAAGTCAAGGTAATTATTTTTTTCATTTTTTTCTGTTTTTTTAATTGGGTAGCTAAAATACTATAAAAAAGCCGGTATAAAAAATTCAAAATACAATTATTCTTAGTATTCGAACTTCATTAAGTATCTGCATTATTATTTATTTTGCTCTATTCGTTTTTGTACTTTTATAGTCGATTTATAAAAAAATATATGCTTGTAAAAACTTATGGCAGTGCTGTTTATGGCATTAATGCCACGACAGTGACTGTTGAAACGAATATTAATCCGGGAGTAAACTTTTTTTTAGTTGGTTTGCCTGATAGTGCTGTAAAAGAAAGTCAGCAACGGATAGATGCCGCATTAAAAAATAACGGATTTAAAATGCCGGGTAAAAGCATTGTTATTAATATGGCTCCAGCCGATATCCGAAAAGAAGGCTCTGCTTATGACTTAACAATTGCTGTTGGAATTTTAGCGGCATCAGGGCAAATAAAATCAGAAAAGGTAAGCGATTACATTATTATGGGAGAACTTTCCCTTGATGGCGGATTACAAGCGATCAAAGGAGTTTTACCAATTGCAATAAAGGCACGTGAAGAAAAATTCAAAGGAATAATTCTCCCAAAACAAAATGCGAGGGAAGCAGCTATTGTTACTGATCTGGAAGTTTATGGTGTAGAAAATATCCTGGAAGTAATTGATTTTTTTAATGAAAACAGTACACTGGAACAAACAGTTGTGAATACACGTGACGAATTTTTTTCGAAATTAAATGATGTTGAATTTGATTTTTCAGATGTAAAAGGCCAGGAAAATATTAAACGTGCTTTGGAAATTGCTGCTGCAGGCGGACACAATGTAATATTGATTGGCCCTCCGGGTGCAGGCAAAACCATGTTGGCAAAACGCCTGCCTACTATTTTGCCTCCAATGAATTTGCATGAAGCCTTGGAAACAACTAAAATACATAGTGTTGCAGGTAAAACAGGAAAAAATACCGGGTTGGTTTCTACACGTCCTTTTCGTTCGCCACATCATACTATTTCCGATGTTGCCCTTGTTGGCGGAGGTGGAGTTCCGCAGCCCGGTGAAATTTCATTGGCACATAATGGTGTTTTGTTTCTGGATGAATTGCCTGAATTCAAACGCACAGTTTTAGAAGTAATGCGTCAGCCATTGGAAGACAGAGTTGTTACTATTTCACGCGCAAAATTTTCAGTGGAATATCCTGCGAGCTTTATGTTGGTGGCATCTATGAATCCTTGTCCTTGCGGATATTTTAACCATCCTGAAAAAGATTGTGTGTGTGCCCCCGGAGTTGTACAAAAATATTTAAATAAAATATCCGGACCACTATTAGATAGAATTGATATTCATGTGGAAGTAACGCCTGTTTCGTATAATGAATTGGCAGCTGAACGTATCTCCGAAAAAAGTGAACTGGTACGTGAGCGCGTTATAAAAGCTCGTATGATACAGGAAACACGATACGAAAAAAACGAAGGAGTGCATTGCAATGCTCAGATCAGCTCCAAACAATTACGTGAAGTTTGTAAGATCGATGAAAACGGGAATCAGCTATTGAAAACAGCAATGGAAAAACTTGGATTATCTGCACGGGCATACGATCGTATTTTGAAAGTAGCACGCACCGTTGCCGATCTGGAAGAAAGTGCGAATATAGAAACCGCTCATTTGGCGGAAGCTATTCAATATCGAAGTTTAGATAGAGAAAGTTGGGCCGGGTAAATTGATTTTTGAATGTGAATTTGTAAATTTAGATGTTAGAATTTGATAGTAAATAAAATGCGCAAAGTTTTATTAGTACTTATTGCTTTTTTAATTTGCAGCTTTTTTAATTTTTCGAAAGCTCAGACTACTCAAGGTTTGACTGCAAAAGATTTTTTAGAATACGATGATTATAATCGTGCCCTCGAAGAGTTTCTGAAATTATATAAAGATAAAAAAGATGATCTGGAAATAAATTTCGACATCGGTTATTGTTATCTCCATATTAACGATGATCGTTCAAAAGCAATTCCTTATCTCGAATATGTTTACAAAAATGATAAGGCAGCCATTGAACTTACATTAAATTTAGGATTGGCCTATATGTACAATTATGATTTTAATAAAGCAATTCAATATTTTAATGAGTATCGCTCAAAAATAAGTCCGAAAAAATATGAGGAGGTGGATCATTATATTGAAAATTGTGAAAATGGAAAAGTGTTGTTAAAAAATCCGGTAAATGTTACGTTCCAGAACTTAGGAAAAAATATCAATACAAAATTTCCTGATTATTATCCCTTTATTACGCAAAATGAAAGCGCCCTTTATTTCACATCCAGACGCGAAGGCAATGCACGTAAAATAAAAAGCTGGCAAGGTTATTATACTGCGGATATTTATTATTCGAATGTGAAATCCGGTGAATGGACAAAGCCAAAAAATATTGGACCGGCCATTAACACCTTAGAAGATGAACAATGTGTAGGTATTACGCCTGATGGAAAAAATATGATCATTTATATGGATAATGGAATAGTTTCGGGTGATCTTTTTATAACTTCTACCACAAAAAACAAAGCATTTCCGAAACCAATTCCTTTTCCGGAACCTATAAACACCAAAGACCTTGAACTGGAGGCCTGCATTTCGCAAGATGGGAATATGCTAATTATTGCAAGTGATCGCCCTGGTGGGTTGGGTGGAGCAGATCTGTTCATGTTTAAAAAATTACCAAACGGAGAATGGGGAGCAGCTAAAAATATAGGTCCGAATATTAATACCGAATACAATGAAGCATTTCCGGTATATGATGAAAAAAATAAAATCATCTATTTTGCATCGGAAGGACATACCAATATGGGAGGATATGATATTTTTAAATCCAAATTTAATGTTGAAACACAAGAGTTTGGACCGGCAGTAAATATGGGTTATCCGATAAATACTCCGGAAGATAATATGGAATTTACCTTGGCAGAAAATAAGCGTGATGGTTATGTTTCGGCTGTCAGAAAAGAAGGCTTTGGTGATCTGGATATTTATAAAATTATATTTAATGATATTGAGTTACGTCCATCAATAATAAAAGGAATTGTTTCGGTTGATGATACTCTAAAAGGTGATATAGATGCATTTGTGACAATTACAGATGTTGCAACAAAAGAAGAGTTGGATGCAAAAAATGCGAATCCCAAAAGTGGTAAATTTATTTTTGCAGTGGATCCCGGGAAAAAATATATTCTAACAGTTACCAGTCCCGGTTTTGAGGATATAACACAAGATATAATGGTTTATGATAAATCGGATTATGTGTTTGAAGTAGAAAAAAACATTTTGCTTCGTAAGCCCGGTGCACCGCCTTTAGTACCTCCCGATAAAAATGTCCCGGGCAAAAAAACCCCTGTAAATAAAAATATTAAAAAGTGAAAAATAGTTTCTATCTGCTAATTATTGTGTTGCTTTCAGCATGCGATGGCAACAGCCAAAACAATCAAACGAAATCAAAAACCACCATGGATACTAAAATTGAAAAAACAGAAGAAGAATGGAAAAAAGTTTTAAGTCCTGAACAATACGATGTATTGCGTGAAAAAGGAACTGAAGCGCCATTCTCTGGAAAATATTATTTACATACAGAAAAAGGAATATATGTTTGTGCGGCTTGCGGCACCGAACTATTTAAGTCGGATGCCAAGTTTGATGCAGGTTGTGGCTGGCCAAGTTTTTCGGATGTACTTGATTCGAGTAAGGTGGTTTATACAAAAGATAATAGTCTTGGAATGATGCGTACAGAAATTACCTGTGCAAAATGTGGCGGACATTTAGGACATGTATTCGATGATGGCCCGGCTCCCACAGGATTACGATATTGTATTAATTCTGTTTCTATTGAATTTAAAAAGTAAAAATAAAATTGTAAAATGTAAAATGCAATTAGGGTATTCACTCAAAAAGTCCCGTAAAGCAAGCGCAAATCAATGGTGCATAATTTTCAGAAAAATTCTATTTTGAAAATGCGCGTGAGGAATGGCAAACGCGGTGCAGAGTCGGGGTGAACTCCATTTTTTATGAAGGTCTTGGTGCGAGCTTTAGCCGCGCACATAGACATTCAGAAAAATGGAGAGAGGTGGGGAGGAATCGTTTGCTCTAGTTCTTCTCTGAAGAATTGTTTCTTTTTTATCATGAAAAAAGAAAAAAAGGTGCAAAGAAATTTCATGTTTTTAATAGAAATGTTTGCACCAAATAAAACAAAAAAGGCTCAAATGATCCGACAATATTGCTTTTCTTAGTTTTAGAGTGAATCCCAATTAGGTTGTTTCTGTTCGGGCGCCTGAAATGAATTGCACCAATAAAAATCAAAAACATTTTTTATTCCAACACAGTAATAAATCCTTTGTACTGTATTTCGTTAATTTCGAGAACATAAAAATAAGTTCCGGCAACTACTTTTAAACCGGAGGTTGTACGTCCATCCCATTCAAGTTTAGTGCGTTTGGAGCTGAACATTTTGAGTCCCCATCTGTCAAAAATTGTAAAACTAAAACAATCAGAAACATCACCGCTTAACTTTATTTCAAGTTGATCATTTATTCCGTCATCGTTTGGTGTAAAAATATTCGGAACAGAAATAGTAAAATAATCCTGAAAGGAATTTATACTATTTTGTAAGGATAGGGTATCAGAACAATTACTATTATTTATTGCAATCAGAGTAGCTATAAATGTAGCATTGTAAGGAAAAATATGACTGACATTAAATTGTGAAGAGGTGCTGCCATCGCCAAAATTCCAAATATAAGAATCAGCATTGATGCTTTCATTTGTAAAATCAGCTAAAATTCCACTACAGCTTGGCGAATAAACTACGCTAAACGCAGCAGTAGGATTAATATTTACAGTTACCGAAACAGTATTTACATCACTGCATTGATTTATATCAGTAGCTGAAACGGTATAGGTGGTGGAAGAAGAGGGAGAAGCCATGGGGTTTTGTGAAGCAGGATTATTTAACCCTGTTGCAGGAGACCATATGTAAGATAAGGCATTTGGCCCGATAGCGAATAGTTGCACCGAGTCTCCTTCACAAATAGAAGTATCCGGACTTACTGTTATTCTGAACACATTTACGTGTATCGAATCTTTATTCACGCAACCATTAACATCAGTAACAGAAACAAAATAAGTAAGTGTAGAATCAGGATAAACTTCAGGAGACGAACTGTTAGAATTATTAATTGTTGTGGAAGGCGTCCAGATATAACCGACACCACCTGTTGCCAGCAATGTTGCTGTATCGCCACGACAAATATTTATATCGAGCCCCACACCGGATCCTCCATCTATAGTAATCACGGGCAAAGGATTAACAATAATGGTAACCGAATCAATATTCACACATGAATTCACATCTGTTCCGGTAACAAAATATTCTGATGTAATTATTGGATAAGCGAAAGGATTCGCACTATTCGGATTACTTAAACTTGTTACAGGTGACCAAACATATCCGGTTCCACCGCTTGCATTTAATTGAATACTGTCCCCAATACAAATTGGGAGAGCTGTACCTGCATCAATCGCAGGCAATGGGTTTACAGTAACCTGCACAGAATCCGTATTCACACAACCATTGGCATCAGTAACAGAAACAGAATACGTAATTGTGCTAAGAGAATTAGAAAAAGGGTTAGCAATTGCTGAATTATTTAAGGAAGCAGAAGGGGTCCATAAGTAACTTATTCCTCCACTTGCATTTAATTGGATACTATTCCCAATACACATCATGGTATCATTTCCTGCATTAGCTATTGGTAGCTGATTAATGGTAATAATTACAGAATCGGTATTTGTACAAGTAGTAATATCAATCGCTGTAACATAATAAATTGTTGTATTGTTCGGACTTGCAATGGGGTTGAAAATGCCGGTATTACTTAATCCATTTGCAGGAGACCAACTATAACTTATTCCACCTGTAGCATTTAATGTAACTGAATCTCCTAAACAAATAGCTGTATTGAAACCTGCATCTACTATAGGTAAAGCATTAACAACAACAGTTACTGAATCTGAATTTACGCATGAATTCGCATCTGTTCCTGTTACAAAATATTCTGTTGTACTAACAGGATCAGCAAAGGGATCAGCAATAGTAACATTGCTTAAATTCGTTACAGGCGACCAAACATAGCTGGTGCCACCGGTAGCATTTAATTGAATGCTGTCTCCGCTACAAATTGGAGAAGCTATGCCTGCATCAATTGTTGGTAAAGGATTTACAATCACTTGAACAGAATCGGTATTCTTACATCCATTTGCATCAGTAACAGAAACAGAATATGTAATTGTGCCAAGGGAATTTGAAAGTGGATTAGAAATTGTTGAATTATTTAGCGTAGCAGAAGGTGACCATAAATAACTTATTCCTCCACTTGCATTTAATTGAACACTATTACCAATACACATCATCGTATCATTTCCTGCATCCGCTATTGGCAGTGAGTTTACGGTAATAATGACAGAATCGGTATTCGTGCATGTATTCAAATCAGTTGCGGTAACATAATAAGTTATGGTATTGTTTGGACTTGCAACTGGGTTAAAAATAGTACTGTTATTTAACCCTGTAGTGGGTGACCATGTATAACTAATTCCACCTGTAGCATTTAATGTAATAGAATCTCCCAAACAAATAGCTGCATTTGTACCGGCATCAATTACCGGCAACGGATTAACAAAAACAGTTATAGAATCTGAATTCGAACATCCATTATTATCAATAATGCTTACAGTGTAAGTTGTTGTAATTGCAGGACTGGCTATTGGATTAAAAATAGTTGGATTATTCAAGCCTGTTATCGGAGACCAACTATATGTGTTTCCACCGGATGCCGAAAGTTGAGTGCTTCCGCCTAAACAAATTGTAGCATCTGAACCGGCATTGGCAGATGCCGGAATATTTACAAAAACTGTGATGGAATCTTTTCCGCTACAAGTATCATTAGCGGTAGTTACATAATAAGTCGTTGTTGTTAACGGAAATGCCTTAGGGTTTGAAATGTTTGAATTATCAAGGCTTCCGGCAGGGCTCCAACTGAATGTAGTACCAATTGGTGAAGTAGGTGCACCTCCAATTAAAGTGGTATCTCCTTTACAAATAGTTTTATCCGGTCCTGCATTAGTTGGAACAACTTTATTTATGAATACTGCTACCGAATCCATTTTGGAGCACCCATTAACATCGGTTACTGTTACATAATATATTGTTGAATCCACAGGGTTTGCAATAGGATTGGAAATGTTTGGATCAGATAAATAAGTTACTGGTGACCAGGAATAAATGATTCCCCCGGAAGCATTTAAAAAGGTATTGTCTCCGGGACATAACCAAACATCAGCCCCTGCATCCGCAAAAGGCAATGGATTCACATTTACAATAACAGTATCTTTATTTGTGCAGGTATTTGCACCGGTAACTGTTACATAATAAGATGTTGTAACAATAGGATTTGCAACAGGATTAAAAATATTCGGATTAGAAAGACCCGTAACAGGCAACCAGGAATAAGAGGTTCCGCCAGATGCTGTTAGTTGCGTATTGCCACCAATGCAAATGGTGTCATCTATACCTGCATTAGCTATTGGCAAAGTCATTAAGGTGATGGTAATACTCCCTGTATTTATACAACCACCGTTGGTAACGGTAACAGTGTAAGTGGTATTTACTAAGGGTGTGGCAACAGGATTAGCTGTGGATGCATTATTTAATGTAGCTGATGGCGCCCATGAATACGTAGATCCGGCAGGACCGGTAGGCGAACCCCCAATCGTAACAGAGGTGCCCGTACAGATAGAAGTATTGGTGCCGGCATCCACAACAGGATTAGAATTAACTGTAACGGTTATAGTATCTGTTCCTGAACAACCTGCAGCATCTGTTGCTGTTACCGTATAAGTAGTTGTTACAATTGGGTTCGCAATAGGATTTGCAATGTTAGGATTGGATAAACCTGTTATTGGCAACCAGGAATAAGTAACTCCACCTGTCGCATTAAGTGCTGTGTTATTTCCTAAACAAATACCCACATCATTCCCTGCATTCACAAGAGGTAAAGGATTCACTGTTACAACAACCGAATCTGTATTAATACAGGGGTTTGCCCATCCAACGGTTACATAATAAGTTGTTGTCACAACCGGATTAGCAACCGGATTTGAAATGTTTGGATCAGATAAACCTGTAACAGGCAGCCAGGAATAAGTAGCTCCTCCTGAAGCAGTCAACTGTGTGCTGCCTCCGGTACAAATTGTTGCATCTATACCTGCATCAGCAGTTGGTAAAGACATTAAAGTAATGGTAATACTTCCTGTATTAACACAACCACCGTTGCTAACTGTAACAGTATAAGTAGTAGTTACTAATGGTGTGGCAACAGGATTAGCTGTAGATGAATTATTTAATGTGGAAGAAGGCAACCAGGAATATGTTGATCCGGCAGGACCGGTAGGCGCCCCCCCAATCGTAACAGAAGCGCCCGTACAGATAGAAGTATTGGTGCCGGCATCCACAACAGGATTAGAATTAACTGTAACTGTTATATTATCTGTTCCTAAACAACCTGCAGCATCTGTTACTGTTACCGTATAAGTAGTTGTAACAATAGGGTTCGCAATGGGATTAGCAATAGAAGAATTTGATAACCCTGTTACCGGCAACCAGGAATAGCTGACTCCACCGGATGCATTAAGTTGTGTATTATTTCCTAAACAAATACCCACATCAGTACCTGCATTTGCACTGCCATTTGAACCAACAAATACAACCACGGTATCAGTTCCCAAGCAGCTGCTTCCGGTGTTAACTGTTACAACATAGGTGGTCGTAATACTTGGAGAAGCAGTTGGATTAGCGATATTTGCAGCGCTTAATCCTGTTGCCGGAGACCAGGAAAAGATTGCTCCAACAGGTCCGGTAGGGGTACCACCTATTTGAACCGGATTTTCAAGACAAATTGTTTTATCCGGTCCTGCATCGGTAGCTGGTGAACCAATGATGGTTATATTCATTGTAAAAGGAGTTGAAAGACAGCCAAACGAACTGACTGCAGCAACAGAAACTATTCCTGAACCAGGGCTTCCCCAATTTACAGTTATGGAATTTCCTGTTCCTCCCGAAGTAATTGTCCCACCGGTAACAGACCAACTATATGTTGCTCCGGCAATAACCGGAGTAGTATATGTATTGGAGGAGTTTTGACAAACACTTGGTAAACCTGTAATAGATGTAGGATTGGGAGGAGGATTAACCAGAATGGAATATACTACATTCGTAGTTTTTGGCGGGCAGCCATCATCAGGAACTGAAACATTGAAAAGATAAGGTAAGGGCTTAGCCTGACCGCATGCAGTGGTCCAGCAAAAATTAGTTGTAACAATGCTATCACCACTTACCGGAGTAGTGATCGTTGCAGAGGGGTTTACAAGCGTATTATTAAAGATTTGCCCCGATGCTGCCAAATCAATACTGTCTCCATTTAAATCATAAAAAGTTATTGGAAAACAAAGTGTTTGCCCTTCTGTGATCGTATAATTAGTTTGTCCGCTTCCTCCTGAAGAAGAAAGGTTTGGTGCAGGATTGGACGGACAATTAATAACAAGAATCTGAAGGTCTCTTCTTGTTATTCCGATAAGATTTCCATTTCTGTATTCTTTTATTTCGATGGCTACAACATACTTTCCAATTGCAGGAGCCATATATTCAGTTAAGCCGGTTGCTCCATTGATATAGGCTTGTCCACCCGCACCATAAGGTTGACTGACACTATACCCCGGATTATATATTACATTTGGAACGGGCCATGTTAATAAGGGGTTTGGAGGGGCAGGAGCGGGATTAGAAACATCGGCAAATCCGTTGTAGGGAATTACAAAGGAAAAGATCAGCTGGTCACCATCAGGGTCAACCGCTGTGTTAAGTATGGTTGTGGTATCTCCCGCACAAAGGAAAGGAGTAGGTAAATCGGTAAAGGTTGGTGAACTGTTGTTTACTAAAGTTGGAGGAATAAATGCGAGAAAAGAACTCGACTGGTCAGTAATTAAATTTACTATTCCATTGTTTCGGCAACATCTTTCGTAGAATAAATAATAGCCGCTGAAACTTAAAGGCACATCCACAAACCCTTCGTAAACTCCTTCAATTATACAAGTACCAAGCCCGACAGTACAATTGTTTGGTAATGCCGGTTGAATTAAAGTAGTATCCACCAAATTGACAGTAATCGAAGTGTAAAATTGCTTATCAGCATTCGGACTTGCATTGTTATAATTATAAACTCCTATTTGTAAAGGATCTTCAGGGTATGGGACTTGCGAAGTATTATCACAATTGGTGTAGGTTGTTAAAATGACCTTGTAGCGAAACATGTTGCCACCAACATTTCCCATATATTGATAACCTAAGTTTCCTCCAATTAAGTGTGACGCTTTTGATACTTGCCGGAAAGCAAAAAGAAATAATAAGAAACAAATTAATATTCGAACGTATTTTTTCATTTATGATTTTTAAAAAATTCTGCACGAAAACGCAGAAACGCAAAATATTATTTTTAATTCTTGGACCTGTTTAAATTGCAATAAAAAATTTAAATAGATATTTTTAACCATCCTGTCATTTCGACCAGAGGGAGAAATCTCATTTTTAGATTAATTTCATTGAGGTTTCTCCCGGAGTTTATTTTGAGCAAAGTCGAAGGAGTCAGAAATGAACATATAATACATTTTGAATAAAATTTAAGGTTCTTAATTGTGAATTCTTAATTTGTTATTATTGAATGATTACTTTTTTCGTTATTTGATTTTCTTTTGAATTGAAATTTATAAAATACATACCTTTTGAAAACTCGGAAACATCAATAGTTTCTGAAAAATCAGAACGATTAGAAACGGATTTATAAAACACAGTTTTACCCAAAATGTTTTCTATTGAAATAGTACTGTTTTCATTATTGGAACTTGAATGATAAGTTAGGGTTAATAATGAAGATGCTGGATTAGGATATATTACCAAGGTGTTTTTTTCATTTAATTGAGTTGTAATTGAATTTGGTGGTTGAACAGTTACCGAATAATCTTCCACCTGTCCATATGTTGGACTAGCGCAAGAGTTAAGATTGCTTCCGACCACATCAGAGGAAACCCTCATCCGTAAAGGAACATTCAAAGCAGTTCCAAGTGGAATAGTAATGTTTCCGGAAGGATCATTTGTATTTAAACTCTGAAAAACAAGTTCGCTTGTGCTGAATGAACCGTTATTATCAAAGTCAATCCAGACTTTGGTATCCTGCGGATTTGTTATTCCGGTTTTGATAGAAATCGGATAAGAAAGTCCTTTCGTAACAATAGTGGAATAAGGGCAAGAAAAGTCCTGATAGCTTTCAGAACCATTTCCGGTGGAATTATTAATCGTGTTAAATTGAACTCTGAAAATACCATAACCACAACAATAGCTCAAGGTACCCGGTAAGCAGGAGGAAGGAGTTAAAGCCCCCGCCAAATTAACGGTTATCAAATTAGATTTTACCTTGGTATTATTCCCATTCGCATTGGTAGCAATAAGTGTAACGGTATAAGTTCCATTTGCTGTGTAAGTATGTGTAGGATGTTGTTGGAAAGAAGAGTTTCCGTCACCAAAGGTCCAGAGCCATGCAGTAGGTATATTTATTGAAATGTCAGTAAAAGAAACTGTTCCATTACAAGTCAACGTATTGTTTTCGGTAAAACCCGCCACTGGCGGAAATGTGTTGGGAAGGATGGTAACCGAATAATCCTCCGCTTGCCCGTAATCCGGATTGCCGCATGGAGTAGGGTCTGCACTTAAATTATAATCGGCAGAAATCCTCAACCGTAGAGGTGTATTTAAAGTTGCAGTAGCCGGAATAGTAACCGTTCCGCTGGAAGTGAGCGCGTCATCAGCAGAAAAAACAAGTTCGGTAATAGCATTAAAAACACCATCATTATTATAATCAATCCATGCCCTTACATTATGTTCAGCAGGTGAATTGGTAATTGCAGAAATGGAATAATTTTGCGAAGCATAGACACTTGTGTGATTGCATGTGAAATCACTATACCCGGCTGATGCACCTGCCGATGTATTGTTGATCGTATTAAAAGTAAAGTTGGTAATGCCAAACCCAAAGGTTCCGTTAATGGTATTTGGGATGCAGGAAGCCGCTATTGGTGTTCCTGCAGATGTATTAACAGTGATGTAGTTTACAATTGTTTTGGTATTATTACCGAAGGAATTGGTAGCTTTTAATGAAACAGTAAAGGTGCCACTTGTCAGATAAGTATGTGTTGGGTTTTGGAGTGTGCTTGTATTTCCATCTCCAAAATTCCATAACCAGGAAGTAGGATTAAAGGAAGACAGATCGTAAAAAGAAACCTGACCTGAACAGGTATAAATGGTACTGACATTAAAATTTGCGACAGGTGCAACATTGGGTGGGAAATAATTTAAACGAATATTTGGACGATTAACTGATGGGGTTCCGAATGAACTCGAACATACACCAATACCATCCTGAAAATAATAAAGCGAACTGTTAAAAGTTGTAACAGTATAGTAAACAGCTGCGTTTGATGAATAACTGCTATTATTAAAACAGGTTTCAATTAATAAATTAGAAGTTCCATCCCAATAAAACGGACTAATGAAATTATGTGTGTTCCATCCTGCCGATTCTGTATATGTTTGTGGTCCGAAAACAGTAGTTAAGCCTGTATTGTCAATTGTGGCTGTCAGGTCATTTGCAGAAGTAAGTTTTATTTTAATTGTAAAATCGGTAAGAGGCGTGCCTGCAATGGTAGCTACATCAAATGCGACACTTGAAATATCACCCGCAATCATTCCCTGAGCAGTCAGTTCAGAGGCCCTGATCAGAAGCTGGTTTTTCGCGCCAAAATACCAGTTGCCATATGGTGCGGGATAATCATAAATTGAATTGGAGTTTGTTCCGTTTCCAATTGTGATTGTTGTTTGAGCTGTTGAATAGCTCTGAAGGGATACAAAAAATAATAGTGTAACTTTTCCAAACTTTTTCAGAAAGTATAGGAATGAGCTTCTGCAGTGCATTTCGGTTAATCTTTTCATTTTTCATTTTTTAGATTTCACCTTCTCACGTGAAAATGAGAGTAGTACTTTACCGGATTTTATTTTTGCAATATCCGTCTTTTCTTTTTATTATCAAATGATTTAGTGCACCAATTTTTATTTGAAAAAAGAGGAGGTTAAAAATTATCCGAGAAATTAAAATAGTAGATAGGGATTTCTTCTGATGAAGAGAGCAAAAAAAATTTAGACGATCTAATGAATTGATCATTGAGTACTAGCAAATTTTGTTTAGCAATACCAATTGGATGGTTAATGGCAGGGTTTTTCAAGTATAATTCTAAAAGAGATGACTATATTGAAAAGGTCAATGTTATTTTGCTTTCAATTTTTAGATGAGATTTTTTTCCAAAATAGATGGCCATATTTTTATCTATATGTCCGGCAGGAAAATTAAAACAAACAGGATAGTTGAATTCTTTTACTGCATCCAAAATAATTTCTTCAGCAGTTTTTCCAAATGGAATAGGATTGTCTTTCATGTCTGTCATGCCGCCAACTACTAATCCGGCTATATGACTTAATTTTCCTGAACGTTTCAGGTTCATCATCATTCTATCAAGGTGATAAAGATATTCATCCAGATCTTCAATGAATAAAATTTTCCCAGCAGTCTCAATGTCAGAAGTGCTTCCTGTTAAAGCATAGATTAAGGAAAGATTTCCTCCGATTAATTCGCCTTTTATGTCATGCTGAGCGGAGTCGAAGAATCCTTTTCTGTTTAAGGGATGGTTGGGTATTTCATAAATTAATTGTTCTCCAAATAAAGCTTTGCGCAATGATTCCGTAGCCTCTTCATTTTTTGTAAAATTGATAGGCATGGTAGCATGTAGTGTTTCAATTCCTAAATTATGAATGTGTGAATGTAACACAGTAATGTCACTATATCCAACAAGCCATTTCGGCTGCTGTTTAAATTTTGTAAAATTAAGTTTATCAATTATCCGTATTGTTCCGTAACCACCACGAGCGCTAATAATAGCTTTTACAGAAGCATCGTCTAACATTGTTTGCATATCTTCTGCACGTTCCTGATCTGTTCCCGAAAATTGATCAGCAACATTAAATAAATTTTTACTGGTCACTACTTCCAATCCCCAGTTTTCAAAAATAGCAATAGCAGGTTCTATTTCTACCAGAGAAATTTTACGAGCGGAAGCCACAATGGCTATTTTATCGCCTTTTTTTAAATAGGAAGGTTGAATCATATTCATTGGTGATTGAATTTTTTAGCGAATAAATTGGATATTTGTAAAAAAACAAAAATGACAAAATCCGATATACTTTCTACAGCTGATGTAACAAAACTAATCAAAACTTTTTATGATAAGCTATTACGAAGCTCAATAAAACATCATTTTATCTCTTTGAATTTGGAGGAGCATTTGCCTCGTGTAGATAGTTTTTGGAATGCGGTTATATTTCCTGAATATTCCTATTCTCAAAATTTGATAGAAAAGCATTTTCATTTACCATTTCAGAAAGAAGATTTTGAAGTTTGGCTGACACTTTTTCTGGAATCTGTTGATGAGCTTTTTAGTGGTCCAAATGCTGAAACTACAAAGAACAGAGCTACCGGTGTTTCTTATATCATGCAAAAGAAGCTACTCAAGGATTAATTTTTATCTTTGTTAGCCTTTTTATTCAAGAACAAAAGGATGAAAACTGGTAAAATAATTTATTTATGAAATTTAAAAGACATACCGTTACAGCAGCATTACCTTATGCTAACGGACCGGTGCATATTGGTCATTTAGCGGGATGCTATTTACCTGCTGATATATACGTTCGTTATTTACGTTCGAAAGGGGAAGATGTAAAATTTATTTGCGGTTCCGATGAGCATGGTGTGCCTATTACTATCAAAGCAAAAAAAGAAGGAATTACTCCTCAGCAAGTAGTAGATAAATATCACAAAATGATGGGGGATGCTTTTAAAGAATTTGGAGTTTCCTTTGATATTTATTCACGCACTTCTTCAAAAGTACATCACGAAACGGCTTCCGAATTTTTTAAAACACTTTATGATAAAGGTGTTTTCATGGAAGAAATTACGGAACAATATTTTGATTCAACAGCAAATCAATTTTTGGCAGATAGATACATTGTTGGAACGTGTCCGAAATGTGGAAACGAAAATGCGTATGGCGATCAATGCGAAAAATGTGGCAGTACATTGAACGCAACTGATCTGATAAACCCGAAATCAGCATTGTCAGGAGAAAAACCAATTTTGAAAAAAACAAAAAATTGGTTTTTGCCTTTGGATAAAATGCAACCACAAATTGAAGCCTTCATCGATTCACATAAAGAATGGAAAAGCAATGTGTTCGGACAATGTAAAAGCTGGTTGAATTCCGGATTGCAACCCCGGGCTATGACGCGTGATCTGGATTGGGGTGTTAAAGTTCCTGTTGAAGGTGCCGAAGGAAAAGTTTTGTATGTTTGGTTTGATGCGCCTATCGGTTATATTTCTGCAACAAAAGACCTGTTTCAGAATCAAGACGCAGGACACAAGACACAAGACATTAAGACCAACAACCAACAACTTACAACCAACAACTGGGAGTTATACTGGAAAGATAAAGAAACCAAGCTGGTTCATTTTATAGGAAAAGATAACATCGTGTTTCATTGCATTATTTTCCCTGCCATGTTGATGGCTGAAGGTTCTTATATTTTACCGGAGAATGTTCCTGCGAATGAATTTTTAAATCTGGAAGGTGATAAAATTTCCACTTCCAGAAATTGGGCAGTTTGGTTGCATGAATATTTGTTGGAATTTAAAGATAAACAAGATGTGTTGCGTTATACCCTTTGCGCAAATGCCCCGGAAACAAAAGACAATGATTTTACATGGAAAGATTTTCAGGCAAAAAACAATAATGAGTTAGTTGCTATACTTGGAAATTTTGTAAATCGCACCTTGGTATTAACACATAAATATTATAATGGAAAAGTGCCTGTTGTTGCAGAATACACCAAAGGCGATATAATTTTATTAGAAGAAATAAGTAAGTTTCCTGCAAAGATTTCTGCAAGTATTGAGCACTATCGTTTTCGTGAAGCATTGGCAGAATTAATGAATCTGGCGCGTTTAGGAAATAAATATTTAGCTGATAACGAACCTTGGATCCTGATAAAGTCAGATGAAAAACGAGTGCAAACCATTATGAATCTTTCCTTGCAAATTTCAGCTAACCTTACCATTTTAATGGAGCCTTTTTTACCATTTACTTCAAGAAAATTAGGCGCCATGTTAAATTTAAACGAAGGATTAAAATGGATCGATGCAACACGCACCGATTTATTATTACCCGGACATCAAATAAATGCTGCAAGTTTATTATTTGATAAAGTGGAAGATGAAACCATTGTGGCACAAGTTCAAAAATTAGCCGATTCAAAAAAAATGAATGAACTAAATTCAACCTCAGAAATAGAAGCTCCGAAATCAGATATTTCATTTGATGATTTCAGTAAAATGGATATCCGTGTAGGAACAATTTTAGAAGCAGAGCGTGTACCGAAAACCGATAAACTTTTGAAATTACTGATCGATACAGGAATTGACAAACGTACTGTTGTTTCAGGTATTGCAGGTTCCTACAAACCGGAAGAAATAATCGGTCAGCAGGTTTCCATATTAGTAAATCTTGCACCCCGAAAAATTAAAGGTATCGAAAGCCAGGGAATGATTTTAATGGCCGAAAATAATAAAGGGGAATTGAGTTTTGTTGCACCAACAAAAGCAGATATAAATAATGGTGGTGCAATAAAATAAAGTATCTCATTTCAAGAAAAATTCCAATTCATCTGATTCCACTTTTCTCCACACGATGCTCATTCGAGTATTTCGCTTTTCTCCACGTGATGGTCAGTTCGAGTATTTCGTTTTTCTCCATGTGATGGTCAGTTCGAGTAATTTCGCTTTTCGCGGAATTGTATCGAGAACTTTTAAAAACAAAAAAAACTCCAAAAATGTTCTCGATACATTTCTTTCCCTACCGCTGCAGAAACACTCGAACGGACTTCATCGAAATATTAAGGAATCCGTCATTGCTAGTCAGTGTGTTGATTTCGCTTTTCTCAGCACGATGGTCAGTTCGAGTAATTTCGCTTTTCGCGAAATTGTATCG
>Ga0156174_1017_pt1 | contig 30400 bp, 27 predicted proteins | sample RifCSPlowO2_12_FD_107827 | JGI IMG/M metagenome (GOLD analysis project Ga0156174, IMG submission 107827) | Bacteroidetes bacterium RIFCSPLOWO2_12_FULL_35_15
TGATACAACGCTTTTGTGTATTCAGTTTTTTTGTAATTTCTATTAGTTCCATTTTACAAATATAATAATTCTACCTTATCATATGACATTGCCCTTCTGAAAGGGTAGTGTCAAATGGGTTTCAGCTGGGACAGCAGTTAAAAGCTGAAATGGCTTTAGTAAGTATTGTTGATACAACAGTTCTGTTGACTGATGGCGCAGTGACTCCTAGAGAATTAGCGAACAGTATAAAGAACGATTACAAAAAAAATCAGCAATTGCTAATTGATAAACTATGTAAAGACTGTAAAATCTGGACTTTTGTCGAAGAAGGGAAGCCATTTGAAGCAATTTTAAAGGTAGCTGATGACTGGGATGCTGATTTAATTGTGCTGGGAACACATGGCCGTACCGGGCTTTCTCATATTCTTATTGGTAGTGTTGCTGAAAAGATAGTTAGACATTCGACCAAGCCAATTTTTATTATTCCCATCAAATTATGATAGAAAAACTACCGCCAAATACAATCAGGCAGAAGAAAGACTTCGCAGGTCAATTGTAAAAATTATCAGTTATCCGGTGCTAATTTTTTTATGCGAGAATTTGGATAAAAAAACAAAATGAAAACGACAATTACCTCAAAATCTGCAATCGATGTGAATCCAGCTTAATAAAGATGAACAGCAATATGGTAAACGACCACAGGGAGGATCCCCCATAACTAAAGAAAGGAAGCGGAATACCAATAACAGGTGCTAAACCAATTGTCATTCCGACATTTACTGTTAAGTGAAAAAATAAAATGGATGCTACACCATACCCATAAATCCTGCTAAACGGGGATCGCTGTCGTTCAGCCATGAAAATTATTCGAATAATCAGGAAGAGTTCTAAAATGATTACGAGCGAGCTACCCAAAAATCCCCACTCTTCGCCAACCGTACAAAAAATAAAATCGGTATCCTGTTCAGGAACAAAATCATATTTGGTTTGTGTTCCCTGTAAATAACCTTTACCAAAGAAGCCTCCCGAACCAATCGCAATTTTCGCCTGATTCACGTTGTAGCCTTCTTTTTTAAGATCAACAGTTCCTCTGCCTAATAATACATCAATACGGACTTTTTGATGATCTTCCATGTGTTCATACACGGCACTTGTTCCCCGTACCATGCTGCAGGCAATTAACCCAACAGCAGCAATAATAAATAAATTTTTACGGTTACGTTTAACAAACAAAAATGCAACAGTGCAAAGTGCAGCAATAATGATAAATAAATACAGATTATTTATTAAGAGTGCAAGTACAAATAAAATGATCGCTAAAAAACCTAATAACAAATAGTTTACAGATAATCCTTCACGGTACAGCGTAAAAATAAATGCAACAAATACAATGGCTAATCCTGTTTCATCTTGTAATACTTTTATAATGATAAGGGGAATGCCAATTATTAAAAGAGAAATAAAAGTGTTTTTATAATCTGCAATTTTAATGTTTTGATTACTTAAAAATTTCGCTAAGGCTAAATTCGCAGCAAACTTCATGAACTCAGCCGGCTGAATACCAAAGTCGCCAAAACGAAACCATGACCTGCTCCCTTTTACTTCCCGACCTAAAAACGGAACAGTAATATTTGCAAGAAGTATGGCACCAAAAATAAAATAAGCGAAGGCGGTATAAAAATTTTCATCAATAATTAAAATAATCAATGCGATCAGTAATGAAGTGGAGATCCAGATCAGTTGTTTTCCATATTTCTGACTGATGTCGGTGATTACGTGATGCTCTTCGTTATACACTGCGGCATAAATATTCAACCAGCCCATCAATACTAATACAAGATAGGTAAGTACTGTTATCCAGTCGATATTATGAAAAATGCTGTTGTTACTTTTTGACCTCATTTTTTCCTTTATGAATTAAGTCTGTTTCCAACATTCTTTTTTCCAGATCCGGTCGGGTGATTTTACCTTTTAAATATTTCTCCATCATCAAACGCGCAATTGGTCCGGCATAGGTAGATCCGAATCCGGCATTTTCAATTAATATCCCGATTGCAATTTTTGGATTGTCTTTGGGAGCAAAACAGACAAACACAGAGTGATCTTTTCCATGCGGATTTTGAGCCGTTCCTGTTTTGGCGCAATAAGGAATCCCTTCAATTTTTAATGCAGAAGCCGTTCCACCTTCCACTGCTTTAGCCATACCCGCAATTACCATGTTATAAATAGCTGTGTCTTTAATTTTGGTATAGTGTTTTACTTTAAATCTATCCAGTATCGTATCATTTGCATTGTTATTGATCGCTTTTACAATGTGTGGAGTATAATACCAACCTTTATTTGCGATAATGGCCACCAGATTTGCATTTTGCAAAGGAGTGATTCCCATTTCGGCCTGACCGATTCCTAAAGAAATAACAGTACTTGCTTTCCAGCTTCCTTTTCCGAAAACTTTGTCATAATAGTTAATAGAGGGAACATTTCCTCTTAATTCATGTGCCAGGTCCGAACCGGTTTTGGTACCCAGGCAAAAACTCGTAGCAATATCGCGCCAGTTGGCATAAGCTTTATAGGTGTCGTGGTATTTTTTATCATCGATCACACTTTTAAAAACAAAGGAAAAATAGGAATTACAGGATGTACCAATTGCACCTTCGAGATTTTGTGGTGATGGATGCGCATGGCATTTCGGACGACCTCCAAGTGGCGGATACCCCCTTGCACAAGGATAACGGGTTTCGGGAGTTAAAACACCTTCATTCAATCCAATGAGTGCCATAATTAATTTAAAGGTAGAACCCGGAGGGTAGGATGCCATTGTAGAGCGGTTGAACAGTGGTTTTCCAATAGAATCCAGGGATAATTCAACAAAATTTTTATTACGTGCCCTTCCAACAAATAAGTTTGGATCGTATGTCGGGCTCGTTACAATGGCTAAGATTTCACCTGTAGAGGGGTCAATGGCCACCACACTGCCAATTTTATTTTGCATGAGTTGTTCGGCATATTCTTGCAGATCCGCATCAATTGTTGTGGTAAGAGGTAGTCCGGAAATAGCGGCTGTATCATACAACCCGTTCATATAACTTCCCATATCACGGTTGTTTACATCCTTCATAATGATGTGCATTCCTTTTTTTCCCCGCAATACTTTTTCATACGTTTTTTCAATTCCACTTATACCCAGGTAGTCGCCTTCTTTATAGTAGGGATTTTTTTCTGTAATCCTTTTATCCGCTTCTCCTATATATCCTAACATGTGGGCTGCAATTTTCTTTGGATATTTTCTTAATGTACGTGATTGCACCCAAAACCCGGGAAAGCTGTACAATCGTTCCTGTAAGGATGCATAATCTTTTGGGGATAATTGTTTTTCGAAAATGGATTCTTTGCGAGGTGAATTAGGTGATTGGGTTGCCTTTTTCATTTTCTTTAAAAACTGCTCTTTTGTAATTCCTAATAAACTGCAAAGATCCATGGTATCGATATTCTTTACATTTTTTGGAAGCACCATCAAATCATAAGCGGCTTCATTATAAACCAGCAATTTGTTGTTCCTGTCATAAATATATCCTCGTATTGGGAATTCGGTAGTGTATCGAAACGCTTGGTTTTGTGCATCTAATTTGTAGGAGTCGTCAAGCACCTGAATATAAAATAAGCGGGAAATATAGATTAACCCAACTAATATAAATACTCCGATAATAATATATTTCCTTTCGGACAGCTGGTTCATTCTTGCTCCTTTTTACGTTGAAAAAAATATTGGCTGATAACTATCAGAAGCATTGTGAATATGGAGCTGACAAGGACCCTGAAAAAAGTGGAGAAAAATTCACTAAAACGAAATACTTCAATATAGAACAAAATTAAATGATGTAAAACTACCAATATGCCTGCATAAGAAAGGAACCAGGGAACACCTAAATATTGAATAGTGGGTTGAGTCCCGAACTCATACCCATCACGCGGAGAAAATAACTTTAAAACACCCGGCCTGAGATATGCCATAAAAACACAAGCCGCAGCGTGCATTCCGGCAGTATCGTAAAACATATCAATGGTAATCCCTAAAATAAATGCAATACAAAGCAGTAACCATTTTGGTGTTTCAAATGGCAATACAACAATAAAAAGTACATAAACAAAAGGATTAATAAATCGCCCAAGCTCAATGTTTTTAATGATGAGTACCTGTACCAATACCAGCAAAAAAAATCGGATAATATTTCTGATAATTACGTTCGCCATTTTTATTCTTTTTTGTCTGCCTCAGAATTTTTTTCCAATATTTCCTGTTCTCCTTTTAACATATTATTTACAATATAAACATATGTTAGTTTTTTAAAATCAGTAGAGAGTTTTACTTTAACTGTATAAAAAGGTTTCGCTGATTCCCTGAAATAGCTTTCTACTGTTCCGATCAAAATGTTTTCGGGAAACATTTTAGTATATTGACTTGTCACGATAGTATCACCTTGTACTAACCGAACATGTGTTGGAATGTCATTCAGTGTTGCATATGCAAAACTTTCTCCATCCCAATTAAGCGGACCAAAAGTGCCATCTTTTTTTAATTTGGCACTTATTGTTGTTTTACTGTGAAGGACAGACATTACGGTACAAAAATTTTCTGAAACATCTTTGACGATCCCAATAACTCCCGAACTTGAAATCACTCCCATTTTGTTTGTTATACCTTGTTTAGAACCTTTGTCGAGTGTCAGAAAATTATTTCTTCTGTTGGTGGAATTATTTACCACCTTGGCACTTGTATAGCTGTATTTTTGTCTGAATAATGTATCATTAACACTATACTGGTCATTTACAAGAACAGAAAAAGAAAGCAGATCATGCGAATGCAGTTCTGCATTTTCTTTTGCAAGTCTTTCGTTTTCACTTTTCAGATAAAAATACTGTTGAATATTTTCTGCAGTGCTTAGTACACTTGCAGAAACCTGATTGGAGGAATTAACAAAACCGGCTCGTTGAAAATTATTATTTTGAACCACCAGATAAACGCATAATGTTTCCAGCAAAAGAAACAGAAATACGAAATAGTGTTTCCAAATAAATAGGATTAGGTTACGCATTTTTTTAATTTGAAAATTTGAAAATTTGAAAATTCATTTTATGGCATTTTCAAATTATCAAATCAAATAATTATCAAATTTTATTTATTTCATCAGGAAAGGGAACCTGTCAACATTTTTAAGTGCAATGCCTGTCCCGCGAGCAACGGCACGTAGTGGATCTTCTGCAATATGTACCGGCAATTTTGTTTTTAGGGAAATACGTTTATCTAAACCACGAAGCATTGACCCACCGCCGGCTAAATAAATTCCGGTACGATAGATATCCGCAGAAAGCTCCGGGGGAGTCATTTCCAGTGCATTTAAAATAGCTTCCTCCACTTTTGAAATAGATTTATCCAATGCATGAGCAATCTCCACATAGGACACATAAATTTCTTTTGGAATACCTGTCATCAAATCTCTTCCATGCACGGCATAATCAGGTGGAGGATTATCTATCTCTGTCATTGCAGCGCCTACTTCAATTTTAACGCGTTCAGCAGAACGTTCACCAATTAAGATGTTGTGTTGCCTGCGCATGTATTCTTCGATATTTGAGGTAAACTCATCACCGGCAATACGTATTGATTTATCACATACGATACCTCCTAATGCAATAACGGCAATTTCACTTGTTCCACCACCGATATCAATGATCATGTTTCCCATTGGTTCTTCTACGTCAATGCCAATACCAATTGCAGCAGCCATTGGTTCGTGTATCAAATATACTTCTTTCCCACCTGCATGTTCAGCACTGTCACGTACAGCACGTTTTTCAACTTCTGTGATTCCTGAAGGAATGCAAATAACCATCTTCAGAGAAGGTGTAAAAAGCCGTTTACCGGGGTTGATCATTTTGATCATTCCACGGATCATGTGTTCAGCTGCATGGAAATCTGCAATAACACCATCTTTCAGCGGACGAATAGTTTTTATATTTTCATGAGTTTTTCCATGCATTTGCTGAGCACGTTTTCCAACTGCAATTATTTTTCCGCTCATTCGGTCCACCGCAACAATTGATGGTTCGTCAACCACTACTTTATCATTGTAAATAATAAGCGTATTGGCCGTTCCAAGGTCAATTGCAATCTCTTGTGTTAAAAAGTTAAATAAACCCATATTTTAATTTTTTGATTCAGGATGAAAAGGTTTTAGGATTTTTAACTCCTTCTGATCTTAAATTTAATAAATAATTATTGAATATTGTAATTTTTGGTTTGGTATATTCTAAAATCTCCAATCCTTTTTTTTATGTTTAATGTTTAAAATGCCTTGTTCCGGTTAATACCATTGATATTCCATTGTTATTGCAATAAGCAATTGATTCTTTATCCTTGATGGAACCGCCCGGTTGTATCACTGAAGTAACACCGGCATGATGAGCAATTTCAACACAATCAGGAAAAGGGAAGAATGCATCAGAAGCCATTACAGCACCTTTTAAGCTAAATCCAAAATTTTCAGCTTTTACAATTGCTTGTTTTAATGCATCCACACGGGATGTTTGTCCCACACCACTGGAGATCAATTGTTTGTTTTTTGCAAGTACAATGGTATTTGACTTAGTATGCTTAACAATTTTATTTGCAAACTCCAGATCACGCAATTCATCAGCAGTTGGTGCAATATTGGTAACTGTTTGCATATCTGATTGTGTTTCTGTTTTCAGATCTTTGTCTTGTTCGATCACCCCGTTCAAAAGGGTTCGGAATGATTTTGCAGCAAATTTTACGTTTTTTTGCTGAAGAATAATTCTGTTTGATTTGATTTTTAATATCGCCATTGCCTCTGCATCATATGCGGGAGCAATGATCACTTCAAAAAATAATTTATTTATTTCTTCTGCAGTGGCTGCATCAACAGTAGTGTTGGTGATCAATACTCCGCCAAAGGCACTGGTAGGATCTCCAGCCAGTGCATCTTTCCAGGCATCAACCAATTTCGGGCGGGATGCTAATCCACAAGCATTATTATGTTTCAATATTGCGAAGGTAGTATCTGTAAATTCAGCAATCAGACTAACAGCAGCATCTACATCCAATAAATTATTATACGATAATTCTTTACCACCAATTTGTGTAAAAAGTTCATCCAGATTACCATAGAAAACGCCTTTCTGATGCGGGTTTTCACCATAGCGTAATACTTTTGCAGTTTGAACACTTTGTTTGAATGCGATAGTGTTTTCAGCATTAAAATAATTAAAAATTGCAGAATCATAATGAGACGAAACATTGAAAGCCTGTGCTGCCAATTGTTTTCTATCCTCCAGTGTTGAAGCACCTTTTTGGTCAACTAAAATGGTATCGTGTAAAAAAGTATAGGCGCTTTTTGATGGTACAATTACAACATCTTTGAAATTTTTTGCTGCTGCGCGGATCAATGAAATACCCCCAATATCAATTTTTTCGATGATGGCTTGCTCTGAAGCTCCTGATTTCACAGTCTCTTCAAAAGGATACAAATCAACAACCACTAAGTCGATCTCAGGAATCTCATATTCTTCCAGTTGATCTATGTCGCTCTGCAATCCTCTTCTGCTCAATATTCCACCAAAAACTTTAGGATGTAATGTTTTTACCCGACCTCCTAAAATGGAAGGATAAGAAGTTAATGATTCAACCGGAGTTACAGCAAAACCAAGCTTTTCAATAAATTCCTGGGTGCCTCCTGTACTGAATATTTTTATTCCTAAAGCATTTAATTGATGAATCACAGGCTCTAAATTGTCCTTGTAATACACCGAGATCAAAGCATTTTTAATCTTTTTTAAATCATTCATTTTTTTCGAAAAATTTATTGTACAAAAGTACAAAAATTTTGAGCGCTATTGAGGCAAATAATTATTGTTCATAAATGTTTTTTTTGTTAATAAACGAGGTTTTTAAAGCTTTTTGTTTTATGAAAACCGGATTAAAAATTTGGCTAAAAAAATTGATACATTTGTGTAAATTATAAAACAGTAATTTTAGATGATATTTCTGGGTTTGTTTCGTGAAAGTGTTTTTTTTGCCATCAATGCGTTGGTGGTAAATAAATTACGGACTTTTCTTTCGCTGTTGGGCATCACCATTGGCATTTTTGCTATCATCACTGTTTTTACCATTGTTGATTCGCTCGAACAAAATCTTCGTAAGAGTGTACAAAGCTTGGGTAACGATGTTGTATTTGTTGAGAAATGGCCCTGGACCTTTGGGGAGAATTATCCCTGGTGGAAATATATGAATCGGCCGGAGGCGGGATACAATGAGTTGGATGAAATTCTTCGCAAGTGCAATGGAGCCCAATCAGCCGCTTTTGTGACCAGCACACAAATTACCGTAAAATATAAAAGCAGCAGTATCGAAAATGTAACCATTATTTGCGCTTCGCACCAGTACGATAAAGTGAAAAATTTTGAAATTTCAACGGGGCGTTATTTTGCCGATATCGAGTCATCTGCCGGGCGCCCTGTTGCAATTATCGGTGATGTTTTGGCACAGGCCCTTTTCCCAAATCAAAATCCATTGGGACATTCAATAAAAATTAATGGCGCAAAAGTGGATGTAATAGGTGTTTTTAAAAAGGAGGGCGAAAGTATTTTGGGTGGAAGTTCGGATACACAAATACTCGTTCCAATTAACTATGCACGAAGCTTAATTGATATACGAAGTGAAAATCTTAATCCGCAAATTATGGTAAGAGCAAAAGCAGGTGTGAGTAACGATGACCTGATTGATGAACTTACCGGATTGATGCGTTCCATACGAAGATTGAAACCTATGGCAGAAGATGATTTTGCATTGAACCAAACCAGTTTAATTTCCAATCAGTTTGATAGTTTGTTTGGTGTCATTGGCATTGCAGGGTGGATCATTGGTGGCTTTTCAATTCTTGTTGGCGGTTTCGGAATAGCAAACATCATGTTTGTTTCGGTGAAAGAGCGAACCAATATTATTGGAATTCAAAAATCATTAGGCGCAAAAAATTATTTTATTTTATTGCAATTTTTGTTTGAATCTGTTTTTTTATCCTTGATCGGTGGTATTATCGGATTGCTTGTCGTGTATATAATTACACTATTGGCGGGGGATTCTTTCGGGATGGAAATAACATTATCAAAATCAAATATTATTTTAGGATTCACGATTTCAATTTTGATTGGTGTTGTTTCTGGATTTGTTCCTGCATACAGTGCATCGCAAATGGATCCTGTAGAAGCAATACGAGCGAATTGATCCAAATAAAACAATTGTTAAAAGAGAATAAAATTTCTAAATGGAATCAGTAATAAGAAAACGTCCGGTAGTATTAAGCATCGTTTGCGTCCTTGGTTTTATATGGATCGTATTCAGTTTCCCGGCAGTGTTTTCACCATCTGTGAAAAAACTGGGTGATTGGTATCCAGCCTTGTTTGGCTTAATTGTGGCAGCAAGCTTTATCTCCTATATTGGAGTGTGGTACATGAAACGATGGGGCGTAAATCTTTATATAATTACTTTTTTTGTAAAAGAAATTATTTTAATTTTTATTGATGATGTAAATTATGTTGGCATTTTATTTTCTGTTTTTTTTATTTCTTCTATGGTCAGTTTTTATAAACGAATGGATACTAACCTTTAAATCGGCAAGAACTGATCCTTGGTCGAATAATCCTCCCGATTCTCATTATTTATTGGTATATTTATTATCTAACATCATTTAATGAGACAAACAATAAAATTTGTAAATAGCGATAAAACCCAGTTTTTTAATATACTTAGATCGCGTGTCGATAATTATTTCCTGGAAAACAATATTTCACAACATGCAAATGCGGCAATGGTTTTAAAAACCATTTTCATGATCGCACTTTATTTTGTTCCCTATATAATGATCATTACTCAAATAGCAGACGGATTTGCATTTTGGCTTTGCTGGGCGATCATGGGATTGGGCCTGGCCGGGATCGGAATGAGTATCATGCACGATGCAAATCATGGTGCCTATTCATCAAGTAATTTCATAAATAAAGTTATAGGAAGAGCCTTAAATGTAGGAGGTGGCGATTCAAACAATTGGAAACTGCAACACAACATTCTTCATCATACCTATACAAACATACAGGAATACGATGAAGATATTGATGCAAAAGTGGGTATGCGTTTTTCGCCAAATGCGAAACACAAGCCTATTCAGCGGTTTCAGGTATTTTATGTTTTTTTCTTTTATTCTTTAATGACCTTGTATTGGACAACAGTAAAAGATTTTATGCAGTTTGCACGGTATGGAAAAGATGGTGTTGACAGATCAAACAGGAAAGAAAGATTGAAAAATTTCTTTATCATTTTTAACTGGAAGGTATTCTATTTAGGATACATCCTCATTTTGCCAATTTTTGTTATCGGAATTGTCTGGTGGAAAGTACTTTTGGGGTTTGTAGTATTGCACCTTGTTGCCGGGCTTATTTTGAGTGTTGTGTTTCAATTAGCCCATGTAGTGGAAGATGCAACTTTTCCTTTGCCGGATGAAAAAGGAAATATAGAAACAGAATGGGCTATTCATCAAATGCAAACTACCGCTAATTTTGCACGTAATAATTGGCTGATCACATTTTATGTAGGAGGACTGAATTATCAGGTGATACATCATTTATTCCCAAGAATCTGTCACATTCATTATCCAAAAATAGAACCTATCATAGAAAAAACAGCAAAAGAGTTTGGTGTACCCTATATTTACAACAAAACATTTTTGTCTGCATTTCGTTCCCATGTTCGCGTACTTAACAAATTAGGAAGAAATGAGATTTCTCCGGGAGTAATTTTGAATAACATGGGGTAAGTACAATATTTATTTTCATCAACAAAAAGGTCGAACGTTAAAGTTCGACCTTCTTTTTTTCTATTAAAAAGTTTTGACAACTAAGGTTTTACCGAGGATAATTCCTGAGGTGTTGGTGGGAAATAAGGTTTGTTAAGTGCAACCATTATTAATGAAGTCACAGCACATCCAATAATCACTGAAAGAAATGCTTTGCGAAGATAATTGGTCTTTATCTCTTTGTTAATCGATTTATCAGTTAAGTACAGTAAAAAATATCCTAAGAAAACAAAAGCAACACTAAGGCAAAGCATTACTGCTGCACCGGGCCAATGCATGATTTTGAAAAGTATGCCAAGGGAGAAAAGTGTTAATCCGGAAGCGCCCATAGTATTCATCAATGTTTTTCGTTCAGAGGATTCTTCCTGTAGTTTTTTTCTTAAAAGAAATGGGATAAACACCAGTGCAAATGAACTTAATCCGAGTACAATCAATATGCCTGCTCCAGGCCAGTGCTGGAATTTAAATGTTATTCCCAAATTAAGTACAGAAGCAGAAATGGCTCCAATGATGCTTACCATATTAGGCCTTGTGTTTAATGTTTCATCGGATCTGTTCAGTAAAAAAAGAGGGAGATAAATGCTTAATCCAAATCCAGCCAGTGCCATAGCTGCTCCTGCTCCCGGAAGATGATTGATTTTCATGACAAGGCTTGTGGACATTAGCAATGCTGCTAGGAATCCTACATAATTTATGTTCTTTTTCATAAGGTTTGGTTTTATGGTGAATAACATTTATGTCCTCTTAATGCAGGGATTATTAAAAAGATACAGAAAGTTGAAAAAAAATAAGAATATGCATTTAGATGTAATTTATTTAAACCAATGGAATACCAAGAATTGGTTTTAATGCTTCAAGAGCTGCATCAATAGATCTTATATTTTCAAATGAAAGGGTTAGTTTTCCGTTTGTTTCTTTCATTTTACAGCTCCGCATATTTTGCTGAACATATTTTAAAACTTTTGTAAATGTTTCACTTTGGTAGTAGGGTGAATCTTGTTTCGGAATAAAATAACCAACCATCCGGTTATTCTTCAACAATAATTTTTCCAATCCAATTTCCATGGCCAGCCAACGCAAACGGATAGTATGAATTAATTCAATTGCCTGGTCGGGAATAGGGCCAAAACGATCGAGCAGATTTTTTTCAAAATGAGTTAATTCTTCTTCAGTAGTGGAGTCATCTAATTCGCGATACAAATTCAAACGTTCAGTAATATTAGTAACATATTCATCCGGAATTAAAATTTCCATATCCGTATCGATGGCGCAATCTGAAATAAATTGGAGAATTTTTGAATTAGTGATTTTTTGATTAAAAGATTTTTCTATATCTAACTCTTCATGCTCAATTCGCAGTTCCATGATGGCTTCATCCAAAATTTTCTGATACATTTCAAAACCAATTTCGTTAATAAAACCACTTTGTTCGCCACCTAATAAATTTCCTGCGCCACGGATATCAAGGTCACGCATAGCAATGTTAAAGCCACTTCCAAGGTCAGAAAATTCTTCAATTGCTTTCAAACGTTTTCGTGCTTCATTGGTAAGCAATGAAACCGGAGTTGTCAATAAATAACAAAATGCTTTTTTATTCGAACGACCCACACGTCCACGCATCTGATGCAGATCACTCAATCCGAACATATGTGCCTGATTGATAAGTATAGTATTTGCATTGGAAATATCTAATCCCGATTCTATAATTGTAGTAGCCACTAACACATCAAATTCACCTTCCACAAAACCCAGCATCACTTCTTCTAATTTATCTCCATCCAGCTGACCATGGCCAATTGCAACTCTCACATCCGGACATAAACGTTGGATCATTCCGGCAATTTCCATAATATTTTGTACACGGTTATGAACAAAAAACACTTGTCCGCCACGTGATACTTCAAACGAAATGGCATCCCGGATAATTTCTTCGTTAAACGTATGAAGCTCTGTTTGTACGGGATACCGGTTCGGTGGAGGTGTATTGATAACTGACAGGTCGCGTGCACCCATCATAGAAAATTGCAAGGTGCGGGGTATGGGAGTAGCAGTAAGAGTTAAGGTGTCAAGATTTGTTTTAAATGTTTTTAATTTATCTTTTACTCCAACACCAAATTTTTGTTCTTCATCAATGATCATCAAACCCAGATCTTTGAACTTTACATTTTTTCCAACAATAGCATGTGTTCCGATAAGAATATCAACTTCACCTTTAGCTAATTTTTCTAATGTTTCTTTTTGTTGTTTGGCAGATTTAAAACGATTAATGTAATCTACTTTACAAGGAAAATCTTTTAAACGTTCTTTAAATGTCTTGTAATGTTGAACTGCTAATATAGTTGTAGGGACAAGTATAGCAACTTGTTTACTGTCGCATACTGCTTTAAATGCAGCACGCAAAGCGACCTCTGTTTTTCCGAATCCCACATCGCCACAAACAAGCCTATCCATGGGCCATTCGCTCTCCATGTCTTTTTTTACATCTGCTGTAGATTTTAACTGATCAGGCGTATCTTCATAAATAAAGGATGCTTCCAGTTCATGTTGCATATAATTATCCGGACTGAATTGAAAACCTTTCAAGGCTTTTCTTTTTGCATATAATTGAATAAGGTCGTAAGCAATTTCCTTAACTTTTTTCTTAGTTTTTTGTTTGAGTGTGGCCCAGGCATTTGATCCTAATTTATTTATTTTAGGCTCGGCACCTTCTTTCCCTGAGTATTTTGCAATACGATGAAGTGAGTGAATGCTGATATTTACAATGTCATAATCTTTGTAAACCAACCGGATGGTTTCCTGCAGTTTCCCATTTACTTCAATTGTTTCTAATCCGCCATAACGCCCAATACCATAATCGATATGCGTGATGTAATCGCCCGGATTCAAGCCTTTCAACTCCTTTAAAGTTAATGCTTCATTCTTTTTATTGAAACTGCTTTTTATCTTAAAACGATGATAACGATCGAAGATCTGATGGTCCGTATAACAAGCAATTTTCAGATCATTATCAATAAAACCACTGGAGAAAGATGCTCCCGAAAAACCTTCATCAAAAGGAAGTTTGTTTGCCTCATTCTTTGGAGTTGGTGAAATGTCTTCAAATATTTTATATAATCGTTCTACCTGTTTGTGATTTTCCGCAAAAATTATATTGCTGTACCCATTTCTATTATTAGCATTCAGGTTGTCCAGTAAAAAATTAAAATTTTTATTGAAACTCGGCTGTGGTGAAAAGTTATAGGTAATGGTTTGTGTTGGTGTTAATGAAAAATGATTGCCAAATTCGACCAAAGGAAATCCTAAAACCTGTTTTGTGAAGGTATCTTTATCAATGTATAATTCTGATGGTTCCAACTGTTCAATTACCGAGTCAAGTTTGCTGAATGAGGTTTCGGCTTGTGTAAATGCTTTTTCGATTCGATCAATAGTGAGCTGAAAATGCTTGAACCAGATCACAGAATTTTCAGGAATGAATTCAAAAAATGTTTGCCGGCTTTCTTGCAATAATTTAGTTTGCACATTTGGGATGATCGTGCAAAACGCCAATTTATGAATGGACAGTTGCGAAGTTGGATCGAAACTTCTGATGGAATCAACATCGTTCCCTAAAAATTCAACACGATAAGGAAATTCATTAGAGAAGGAGAAAATATCAACAATACCACCCCGTATCGAAAACTGCCCTGGTGCTAAAACGTAATCAACACGGTCAAATCCGTATTCAATTAAAACTTCGTTTATAAAATCAATGGATATTTTTTCTCCTTGCTTTAGCTCTAAGGTGTTTTTACTTAAATGCGTTCGTGTAACAACTTTTTCTGTTAAGGCTTCCGGATAGGTTACAATACAAATGTGTTTTTTTCCGGTATTGATCTTATTTAAGACTTCTGCCCGGAGCAAAATGTTGGAATTGTCTATTTCCTCATATTCATAGGGCATACGGTAGGAGGCCGGAAAGAAGAGTACATTTTCTTCTCCTAATAAATTTTCCAGATCATTTAAGAAATAAGCAGCTTCTTCTTTATCAGCAAGAATGAATAAGTTGGTTTTGTAAATGTTCTGATGTGCTGCTGTTGCTATGAATGAGGCTCCTGATCCAATGATTCCACGCAACTGAACGCGCGTAGCATTCCCTTTCTCCGAGAGGAGTCCAACGGACAATTCGGATATCAGGATAGAATTGTTAGTTGAGTCGTTGTACTTACGTAAAATATCTTCTTTCGTCACGCTACTTCCAAAAAGGATTACAAAAATACAAAAAATAAACCCTCTAATGATTGAACAATTGAGGGTTCGAAAAAAAATATTTTAGTAATTACACTTTCTCTTTTTCATTTATGGATGAGTGTTTTTTCATGTATTCACATGCCGTATCAACCATGTCCGCTGAGCCAATGAATAAAGGGGTGCGTTGATGAAGCTCTGAAATATCGAGATCCAAAATTCTTTTAAACCCATTTGTTGCTTTTCCTCCTGCTTGTTCAACGATAAACGCTAATGGATTACATTCATACAACAAACGTAATTTTCCATTTGGTGATTTTGAGGTAGTCGGATAAATATAAATTCCGCCTTTAATTAAATTCCGATGAATGTCAGCAACTCCGGATCCTATGTAACGTGAAGAGTATGGACGATTTGTTGCATCGTCTTCTTCCTGACAATGTTTAATGTATTTTTTTACACCATCAGGGAAGTGAACATAATTACCTTCATTTATAGAATAGGTTGTTGCTATTTTAGGCGTTTGCATATTCGGATGAGACAAGCAAAACTCTCCTATTGAAGGGTCCAGCGTAAAGCCATTAACACCTTTTCCTGTACTATATACAAGCATACATGACGAGCCATATATTACATAACCGGCTGCAACTTGTTCAGTCCCGCGTTGTAAAAAATCTTCTGTTGTTCCCGGACCTGAAAGAGATGTTCTGCGTAAAATAGAAAAAATTGTTCCAACCGAAACATTCACATCAATATTCGAGGATCCATCCAAAGGATCCATGGCAACAATGTATTTTGCATTTTTTGACATTTCGTTTTCGACAAGAATAATGTCTTCATTTTCTTCGGAAGCAATGGCACAACATTCTCCTCCTACACTGAGTGCGGCAATAAATTGTGTGTTTGCAAAAACATCCAGTTTTTTTACGTCTTCCCCTTGAATATTTATCTCCCCTGCATCCCCTAAAATATCAGCCAATCCGGCTTTTGTTACTTCACGGTTTACAATTTTAGATGCAATACCGATATCGCGCAAAAGCCTTGATAATTCACCTTTTGAAAAAGGAAAGTCAGCTTGTTTTTCAATAATAAACTGACCTAATGTTTTTACTTTACTCATTGTTTTTATTTTTTAAAATAAGAGGTGCAAATATCGCAATATTTTTGAATGATGTGAACGATTTTTTCAAACTGCCAAATCAAAGAATTAAATACCTTTGCTTCTTATTTTTAAACCATGAATATTTCTATACGAAAAGGTCAAAAAGCCGACTTGCCACAAGTACTTGTATTAATAAAAGAACTAGCGGCTTTTGAAAAAGCACCCAATAAAGTGAGTGTTACCGTTGATGAAATGGAACGCGATGGCTTTGGAACAGAACCTGCTTTTAAATTTTTTGTTGCAGAACTGGAAGGGAAAATTGTTGGCATGTCGCTTTATTATATTAAGTATTCGACCTGGGAAGGGAAATGTGTTTTTTTAGAAGATATCATTGTTACCGAATCTCACCGTAAATATGGTATTGGAAATAAATTGTTTGCAGAAGTTGTTAGGGTGGCAAAAGAAATGAAAGCTAAAAGATTGGAGTGGCAGGTATTAGCCTGGAACGAGTTAGCCATCAAGTTTTATGAAAAAGTAGATTCTCATTTTGATAATGAGTGGGTTAATTGCAAATTATCGGAAAAACAAATAGAAGAATATAAATTTTAAGTTGAATGATGTGAGGTCATTTCGAGCTTGTCGAGAAAGTGCGAGAGCAATTTAATAGATGGAAGAATGAATTACTATGTTTATATATTAAGATGTTTCGATATTAGTTTCTATACTGGAGTCACGAATAATTTAGAGAGACGATTAGAAGAACATCAAACAGGTATTAACAAAAATTGTTATACACATAGCAGAAGGCCAATAGAACTAGTCTATAAAGCTAATTTTACAGATCCGAATGAAGCAATTAAGTGGGAAAAAGAAAATAAAAGATTGGAGTAGGAAAAAGAAAGAATCATTAATTAATGGAAATTGGGATGATCTAATCATTTTATCACAAAGTAAAAACCATGATGCTTACGCACTTTCTCGACAAGCTCGAAATGACAACTCATCGGATAGATAATAAATTGTAAAATTGATTTCTAAATGAAGGTATTTAAGTTTGGTGGTGCATCTGTTAAAGATGCAAATGCGGTTAAAAATGTAGGAACTGTTTTAAAACGTTTCCCTAACGAAAATATTATTGTTGTTGTTTCTGCTATGGGAAAAACCACCAATGCCTTGGAACGGTTGACAGATGCTGTTTTTTTTAAAAAAGGAAACGCGACTGCTATTTTAGATGAAATAAAAAAATATCATTTTGATATTATTGAAGAATTATTTCCGAATAGAAATCATGCTGTTTATACGGAGATCAATAACACATTTGTAGAATTAGATTGGGCCATTGAAGATGAACCTACTGTTAACTATAATTATGAGTATGATAAGATGGTAAGTATGGGGGAAATTATTTCTACCAAAATTGTAAATGCCTATTTGAAAGAATCTGATCTAATCAGTAAATGGGTTGATGTGCGTGATTTTATTCAAACTGATAATACGTATCGCGAAGGAAAAGTAAACTGGGAACTGAGTCAGAAATTGGTGAACGAATACCTTCTACCGCTGTTTAATTCCCCCTTCGAAGGGGCTGAGGGGGATGTTTCTAAAATTATTATTACTCAAGGTTTCATTGGTGGCACTTCCGAAAATTTCACAACTACATTAGGACGAGAAGGTTCTGATTACACCGCAGCCATCCTTGCATTTACAACAAATGCAGAAAGCGTTACTATCTGGAAAGATGTTCCGGGAGTATTAAATGCGGATCCGAAATGGTTTGATGAAACAAAAAAGCTGGAACAACTTTCTTATCAGGATGCAATCGAATTGGCCTATTACGGAGCTACTGTTATTCATCCGAAAACAATTAAACCATTGCAGAATAAAAAAATCCCATTATATGTAAAATCATTTATTCATCCTGAAGAAAAAGGAACTGTCATAAACGAAGTACAATCGCCATTGCCGATACCTTGCTTTATTTTCAAGGTGAATCAGGTGTTGATCTCTATTTCTCCCAAAGATTTTTCATTTATTGTGGAAGAAAATTTCAGTGATATTTTTAATCTCTTTGCCGAAAAACAAGTGAAAGTAAATGTGATGCAGAATTCTGCGATCAGCTTTTCGGTGAGCGTTGACAATGACGAACGTAAACTGCCCGATTTGATCAAAACACTTCAAAAACAATATCGTGTTTTATATAATGATAATTTAGAATTAATCACTATCCGATATTACGACCAGCCAACCATCGACAGAGTAACACTTGATAAGAAAATTTTGTTAGAAGTAAAGAGCAGATATACTGTTCAGTTGGTAGTTAAGAATAGTTAATTTTATTTCAGACAATAGCTGATTGTGCAGTAAAAATAAAATAATACCAATTGAAATATCAAATAGTCATTTTTGAAACCTCACCCAAACCCTCTCTTTGAAAAAAGGAGAGGATGATTTGGCAATTTTATATTTCAATTTAATATAAGTGATTGACTGGAATTTCAAAATCAATTTAAAAATTAAAAACGGAGTCATTGGTGAATGACTCCGTTTTTAATTTTTAATAATCAAGCAAATAGCAGCCTGTTATTTATGGTAGGGTTAATTTTTAATTACCTTAAAGGTATGTTTTGCATTATTGCCAACGCTTAACAAATAAACTCCCTCAGGTAAATTAGAAATATCGATCTCTGCATGTTCAACAGTTAAAACACCTTGTTTTACAGTCTTTCCAACTTGATCTGTTATTTTATAGAAAGAACCTTTTAGTGCTGAAGGTACTTGAATATTTATTTGATTTTTGGCTGGATTCGGGTAAACATATAATTTGTTTTCTTCATCGTATTTATTAATGCCAACAGTTCCGGAATCAACAATTCCATCACAGTCATCATCAATCCCATTGAGAATTTCGATTGCACCGGGATGTATTGTTGCTACAGTATCATTGCAATCACTTCCCGATGTAGTTACATTGTATCCATTAGGTATATTTGCCCCATAACAAATTGTTGCGATTCCATTATCGTAATTGTCAGTATCATTATCGATATAAAGTGAGGCACTTTGCCATTTAGCTATATCAAGTGGGGCACAGTCGTTCACATCCAGGATGCCATCATTATCATCATCCGTATCGCATACATTACCAATTGCATCGCCATCTGTATTTAACTGATTTACATTTACTACAGTCGGACAATTATCATTCACATCCAGGATGCCATCGTTATCATCATCTGTATCGCAGACATCGCCAAGCCCATCACTATCAATATCTAGTTGATTTGAATTTGGTGCCAGCGGGCAATTGTCATTCACATCCAAAATTCCATCGTTATCATCATCAGAATCACATGCATCACCAACCCCATCGACATCGGTATCCAGTTGGTTAGAATTAGATACTGTTGAGCAATTATCACTCGCATCCAAAATTCCATCGTCATCATCATCCGTATCACAAACATTACCACTACCATCAAGATCGGTATCCAACTGATTCGAATTGTAAACTGTCGGGCAATTATCATTCACATCCAGGATGCCATCATCATCATCATCTGTATCGCAGATATCGCCAAGTCCATCGGTATCAGTATCGAGTTGATTGAAATTTGGTACTGTTGAGCAATTGTCATTCACATCCAAAATTCCATCGTTATCATCATCCGAGTCACATGCATTACCAACCCCATCGCCATCGGTATCCAATTGATTAGAATTAGATACTGTTGAGCAATTATCACTCGCATCCAAAATTCCATCGTCATCATCATCCGTATCACATACATTACCACTACCATCAAGATCGGTATCCAACTGATTCGAATTGTAAACTGTCGGGCAATTATCATTCACATCCAGAATGCCATCGTTATCATCATCTGTATCACATACATCGCCAAGCCCATCACTATCAGCATCCAATTGATTTGAGTTTGCTACCAGAGGACAATTATCATTCAGATCCAAAATTCCATCGCTATCATCATCTGTATCACATACGTTACCTTCCCCATCAACATCGGTATCCAACTGATTTGAATTGTAAACAGTCGGACAATTATCATTCACATCCAAGATGCCATCATCATCATCATCCGTATCACACACATCGCCAAGTCCATCGCTATCAGTATCTAGTTGATTTGAATTTGATACCAGGGGGCAATTATCACTCACATCCAAAATTCCATCAGCATCATCATCTGTATCACATACATCACCAACAGCATCGGCATCAGTATCTAACTGATTTGGATTGGCTACTGTCGGACAATTATCGCCAGCAGAGGAAGCGTAACCACTTGGAGGGGTTGTGGAATTAACCGCGCAGACATTTACCAATGCCCCTGCACCAAATCCATCACCATCCGTGTCCGCATAAAAACCAAATGTTGTATGAATGGCATTATCAGAGTCATTACAATCAGTATTGTTAGAAACATAACCAACAGGAGCCGAACATCCTTGTATAGTGGTTGATGGGTTCCCATATGTATCTCCATCCAGATCTCTATAAAAAGTTAAAGTAACACCTTCATCAATAAAGCTATTACAATTATCATCTAATCCATTACATACCTCTGCAGCACCCGGATATATTGATCCATCATTATCATTGCAATCGCTTCCCAGTGTAGTTGATTTGTATCCGGCAGGTATGCTTGCACCGTAACAAATTGTTGCGGATCCATTATCAAAGTTGTCGTTGTCATTATCTATATAAAGTGAAGCACTTTGCCATTTTGCAGGATCAAGTGGTGCACAGTCAGTCACATCCGGGATACCATCATTGTCATCATCTGTATCACATACATCGCCAAGTACATCGCCATCTGTATTTAACTGATTTGTATTTGGCACTGTTGAGCAATTATCACTAACATCCAAAACTCCATCATTATCATCATCTGTATCACATACATCACCCACAGCATCGCCATCAGAATCTAACTGACTTGGATTGGCTGCTGTCGGACAATTATCACCAGCAGAAGAAGCATAACCACCTGGAGGGGTTGAGGAATTAACAGCGCATACATTAACCAGTGCGCCTGCACCCAATCCATCACCATCTGTGTCTGCATAAAAACCAAATGTTGCATGCATTGTGCCATCAGAATCGTTACAATCAGTATTGTTTGATACATAACCAAAAGGGGCGGAACAACCTTGTATAGTAGATATTGGATTTCCATATGTATCTCCATCCAGATCTCTATAAAAAGTCAATGTTGCACCTTCATCAACCAGGGCATCACAATCATTATCAAACCCGTCACATATTTCTGTTGCTGTAGGATACAGCGCAGGGTTTGAATCGTTACAGTCTGCATTAACGCTTGCAGCTCCTAATGCTGTTACACAGTTTAGACCTGAAATTGTAATAACGGCATTAGAGCCATAATTATCATTGTCATTATCAACATAACAATTATCACAGGCATCGCAATTTTGATCAATGCCATCGCCAACAATTTCTATAGCTGCCGGATATATGGTTGCATTTGCATCGTTACAATCCGTACTAACACCGGCAGCACCTACCGCTGTTGCACAGTTTATACCCGAAATGGTAATTACGCTGGTTGTACCAAAATTATCATTATCATTATCAACATAACAATTATCACAGGCATCGCAATTTTGATCAATGCCATCACCAATAACTTCTATAGCTCCCGGATGCACAGTTGAGCTAGCATCATTGCAATCCGTATTTACACTGGCAGCATTTGATGCTGTTACACAGTTTAGCCCTGAAATGGTAATTATGCTAAATGTCCCATAATTATCATTATCAGCATCAGCATAACAATTATCGCAGGCATCACAATTTTGGTCAATCCCGTCACCAACAATTTCTACTGCTCCCGGACGTATGGTTGCGTTGCCGTCATTACAATCCGTATTAACGCTAGCGGCATTTGGTGCCGCAGAACAGCTAAGGCCTGAAATGGTAATTACGCTATTTGTACCATAATTATCATTATCAGCATCAGCATAACAATTATCGCAGGCATCACAATTTTGGTCAATGCCATCACCAACAATTTCTGTTGCTCCCGGACGTATTGTTGCGTTGCCGTCATTACAATCCGTATTTACGCTAGCAGCACCTGATGCAGCAGAACAGCTAAGGCCTGAAATGGTAATTACGCTATTTGTACCATAATTATCATTATCAATATCTACATAACAATTATCACAGGCATCACAATTTTGGTCAATGCCATCACCAACAATTTCTGTTGCTCCCGGACGTATGGTTGGGTTAGTATCATTGCAATCAGTGCCATCTAAAACATAACCTGCTGGCGGACCTGTAAAAGACACTACGGAGTTGCCCGGATCCCCGTAAGTGTCAGCATCAACATCTCTATAATATGTTACCTGAGCTACAGCATTAAAACTTAGCACTGTTAGGATTAGAAGAAATAAAAGTTTTTTCATTTTTGTTATGATTTATTGAACGTGGATAGATTTATTTACGTCAGAATCAATTTGAGTGATTTCGATAAATAATAATTATAGAATCGTGTTGCGGCTAATGTACAATATTTATTGTTTGAGCAAATAATAATTGAAATTATTTTGTGTTCCCTAACCTAGTTTCAAAATTTTTTCAGCCAATACATTCGCGATCTTCTCATGGCTCTCCTGCGTCCAACCTGCAATATGAGGTGATAACATTACTTTTTCACTTTTTGCTAAATATTGAAATGCTTCCGGAAGTGTTTTTGTATCAATAGTTTCGAAAGAAGTCATTTCATATTCCAATACATCCAGACAAGCACCTAATACTTTTCCGGATTTTATATTTTTTACCAGATCATTAGTATTCAAGCATTTTCCACGGGCAGTATTGATGATGTAAATATTTTTTTTGAATGAACTGATGAAAGCATCATTTATCATATAACGTGTTTCATCTGTCAATGGCGTATGCAAACTTAAAATATCTGCGTGTTCAAAAATATGTTCAAGCGAACATTCGGTTATGGAATTATTCCAAAAATTCTTTTTGTATTTATCATAAACTAGTATGTTCACCCCAAACCCTTTTAAGCGTTCAGCAAAAGCACTTCCCATATTTCCATACCCAATAATTCCAATGGTTTTTCCGAAAAGTTCAATGCCACGATTTCCTTCACGTATCCATTTTCCTTCACGAACTTCTTTGTTTCCTCTGCATAGATTATTGAATAATGAAAGCAACATTCCTAAAGTGTGCTCAGCAACAGCATCACGATTTCCTTCAGGTGCATGTAAACATTTTATTCCTTTGCTTTCGGCATAGGCTACATCAATATTTTCCAAACCGGCCCCTGCACGTGCAATGAATTTAAGCTTTATGGCTTTGTCAATAATTTCTTTTGTGATCTTTATTTTGCTGCGAATAACAATTCCATCGTACAAATGAATATTATTTACTATTTCATCTTTCGTCCAGTTATAATTCAAATCACATACATATCCTGCTTTTTGAAGCGTTTCATGCAATATTTTATGATTTGAATCGATAAAAAGGATCTTCATTTTGTTTTTATTTCGATTTTTAAAAGTATAAAAAAAACAGGAAGAATGACTTCTTTTTAATCAAAAGAATTCCTCGTGCTTATTCATTAAAATAATTAATAAAAAAGTAATGAAAATTACTTCTTTCGTTTCTCCATATAATTCTCGATCAATCGGGGAACTGCATATTTTTGAATATCTTTTTCTTTAATAATTAGTACTGTTTTTGTTAGGAATTTGTCGAGAGGTTTTTCACAATCAAGCTCCCAGAAACGAGCATAAATTTTCTGATGACTCAAAATATGTTTAAAAGGAGTGGAGACGGATCTAATAATGAATTTATTTTTTCCGATAAAACCTTTCCATTGTTTAGATCTTAAAAATTCATCTTCCGATAATTCGGTTGTTGTTTCGATCAATGGGAAATCATACAGATTGGTCCAGATATCTTTTCCTGTCCTTTTATTAATGGAAACAGTTCCTTTATGATGCAATACCATATAATTAAAGTATCTGTTTCTGACCTTTGTTTTTTTTGCTTTTACCGGCAGTACGTTAATTAGTTTTTTTGAATAAGCGAAACACATGGTATTTAAAACGCAAACGGAACAATCGGGATTTACAGGCTTGCATTGCAATGCTCCCAGTTCCATGATTGCCTGATTGTGTGCTGCAGGTTTCTTTTTATCTAACAGTTCAGTTGCTAATATTGCAAATTCTTTCTTTCCCTGGGAGCTGTCGATCGGACTTTCAATACCAAATACCCTTGCCAATACTCTGTAAACATTTCCATCCACCACGGCATGTGCCTTATCAAATGCAAAAGAAGAAATGGCAGCAGCGGTATAGTCGCCAATTCCTTTTAATGAACGAATATCTGTGTATTCATCCGGAAATTTACCTTTATAGTTCTCTGAAATTATTTTGGCTGTTGCGTGTAAATTTCTGGCACGGGAATAATATCCCAAACCTTGCCAGAGCTTCATCACCTTTTCATTTTCAGCTTTTGCCAGGTGTTTTACGGTAGGGAATTCTTTTGCAAACCGTAAATAATACTCCATTCCCTGATCTACACGGGTTTGCTGTAAAATGATCTCCGAAAGCCATATCAGATAAGCATCTTTTGTGTTTCGCCAGGGCAGATCTCTTTTATTTTTATCGTACCAGGCAATGATTTTTTCGGAAAAGTGCTTCATTAATGGCGGGTTGCTTGATTTTTATCAATAGGGAGGTCGAAATTACGATTAAAATTTTTGTTTGAAAATTAAAATACTATCTTTGCGTCCCGAAATTATTTTTTTTGAATTAATTGTTTGATTTTAAATAGATTATAGTAAAATGACAAAGGCAGACATCATTAACGACATTGCAGAAAAAACAGGTATTGAAAAAGTAGCGGTTCAGGCAAGTGTTGAAGCATTTATGAAAACAGTAAGAAACTCCATGGTAAGTGGTGAAAACGTGTATTTGAGAGGATTTGGAAGTTTTATTGTAAAAAGAAGAGCTGAAAAAACCGGCAGAAACATTTCGAAAAACACAACGATAATTATTCCTGCACATTATATTCCGGCATTTAAGCCGGCAAAAACTTTTGCAGAAAAAGTTAAGAAAAGTGTTAAAAAAGAAGCAGTAGCTTAAATAGATTCAGGATTTGGGAATAAAGGATTTTTGAATTTTAAAATCCCAAATCATATATCCTTAATCAAAAAATAATGAAATCTGTAAATAAAACACAATTAGCGGTACTTGCAGGTTCATTACTATTATTCGTTCTTTTATTATTTGCAGACAAGACCCCTAAAAAAGAGGAAACATCCGGTATGTCGGGTCATGCCGGAAATTCAGAAGGAAACATTTCTGCTTTAGTTGAGGGTGCAAAAAATGCGTTGACGAATGAGCAAAAAGCAAAAATTGAAAAGTTAGAAGAAGCACAAAAAACTTCAACCGACAAAAAAATTGCTTTCGAGAACATAGTCAGACAGTGGGATACATTACAACATCCTATAGTTGGTGCTTTTTTGCTGGAGCAATCAGCAATTGCATCACCTACCGAAGCAAATTGGAATGATGCAGCGAACCATTATTACAAGGCAACACGATTTGCAAAGGAAGCAGAGAAAGCAATTGTATATGCAAAAGCAATTGAATGTTATCAAAAAGTGTTGGAGCTGAACCCCAAAAATATAGATGCTAAAATTAATTTAGGAGCATGTTATGTGGAAGGATCAGCTGAACCGATGAAAGGAATCACTCTTTTGCGTGAAGTAGAAAAAACAGATTCGAATAATGTAAATCTTCAATTGAACTTTGCATTGTTTTCGAAAAAGTCGGGGCAATGGGATAAAGCAATTGCCCGTTTTGAAAAAGTGTTGAAAATTCAACCTGATTATATTGAAGCTTATGTGCAACTTGCTGATGCATACGAACAAAAAGGCGATAAAGCAAAAGCAATTGAAAATTTAGAAAAATACGCATCGATGGTAAATGACGAAACCATCAAAACAGAAGTACAGAATTATATAAACAAATTAAAAAATTAATTAAACCATTTAGCTATGCCAAGCGGTAAAAAAAGAAAAAGACATAAAATGGCTACTCACAAACGTAAAAAACGTTTGAGAAAAAACAGACATAAGAAAAAATAACAGCGTAAGCTGATTTTTTCACGTGTGCTTCAAAGCCTCTTTACAACAGAATGGATACTAAAAATCCATTCTGTTTATTGGCGCACGTATGTTTGTCTTCTTTTCGGTGAGTCCGAAATTAGCAAAATTCAAACTTATCAATTATCCGCAAGTTCCGAAAATCGGGATGTTGGGATAATTGTACTTATTTAAAAAAATTAAAGTGAACAACGAATTAATTATTGATTCAACACCCACTGAAGTTGTTATTGCACTCTTAAATGATAAACGATTAGTAGAACTTAACAGAGAAAAAAGCAATAATAATTATACGGTTGGCGACATTTACCTGGGACGCGTAAAAAAAGTAATGCCTGGTTTAAATGCAGCTTTTGTGGATGTTGGATATGAAAAAGATGGCTTCCTGCATTACCTGGATCTGGGTCCGCAAGCAGCATCGCTCTGTAAGTACACAAAGCTTGTACAAACAGATAAACAAACTACTTCCAATTTGATGTATTTTAAACTGGAGCCAAACATCTTAAAAGATGGAAAGATCGGTAATGTTATAAATGCCAATCAACAGATCCTCGTTCAAATTGCCAAAGAACCTATTTCTACAAAAGGTCCGCGCATCACCACCGAAATTTCATTAGCAGGTCGTTATTTGGTATTGATACCCTTTTCTGATAAAATATCGGTATCCCAAAAAATAAAGACGATAGATGAAAAAAATCGTCTGAAAAAATTGATCACCAGCATCAAACCGAAAAACTTTGGTGTGATCATACGTACTGTTGCTGAAGGAAAAAGTGTTGCCGACCTGGATGCGGATCTGAATGACCTGGTAAAAAAATGGGAACAATGTTATGAAGCATTAAAAACTGCTCAGCCACCTCAAAAAGTATTAGGAGAAATTGACCGCACATCCGCAATACTTCGTGATCTTTTAAATGCAAGTTTCAACAGCATACATATTAATGATGCTGCTTTATATGAGGAAACAAAAACCTATCTGCAAACCATTGCACCCGATAAAGAAAAGATCCTGAAACTTTATAAAGGCACTGTTCCAATTTTCGAAAACTTTGGTGTTGATCGTCAGATAAAAGCATTGTTCGGAAAAACCGTAACCATGAAAAGTGGTGGTTATCTTATTGTGGAGCATACCGAAGCTTTGCATGTGATTGATGTAAATAGCGGAAACCGTGCAAAATCAGATAATAACCAGGAAGCAAATGCGCTGGAAGTAAACCTGGAAGCTGCTGTAGAAGTAGCCCGTCAGTTGCGTTTACGTGATATGGGTGGAATTATTGTGGTAGATTTTATCGATCTGCATTCGATGGAAAACCGCAAACTGTTGTATGAAAAGATCCGTGATGAAATGGCGAAGGATCGTGCTAAACACAATATTTTGCCGCCAAGTAAATTTGGATTGATACAAATCACCAGACAGCGTGTACGTCCTGAAATGAATATTGTTACTGTTGAAAAATGTCCTACTTGTGGTGGTAGTGGCGAAATTCAGGCAAGCATCTTATTGATGGACCAGATCGAAAGTAATATGCGTTATATTTTAAAAGAACAAAATGAACCATCGGTAACACTTTGTGTTCATCCATATTTAGAAGCGTATTTAACAAAAGGATTAATTTCATTAAGACGTAAATGGAGTTTCAAATACAAGAAAACAATTAAAGTACGTGCTGTTGAATCCTATCATTTTCTGGAATATCATTTCCTGAATAAAAATGAAGATGAAATAAAAATTTAAATAAAAATGATCCCGCTGAATGGCGGGATTTTTTTTGATCCGATTTAATATTTACAATCACCTAGAACTTAAAGAAGTTTTGTATATTAGTTGCGTATAGGGAGAAGTTGGTGGCAAATTTACAGACGGCAAAGTGTAAATTTAGAATTAAAATAAATAGTCGACATTTGTTTCGAATTAAAATGACATTATTATGCAAATAGAAAAATTAATAATTAAAGGTCTTTATGGATACATTGATAAAGATATTGACTTTAATAAGGATATAACTTTGCTTGTAGGAATTAATGGCTCAGGAAAAACCAGCATTTTAAATATTATTAATTGGCTTATCAAGCCATCGATACCAAATTTATGTGTTACAGAATTTGAGTTAATTGAGCTTACTTTAAAATTTAAGGGAACAACATACTTGATTACTTGTAAACACATCAAGTCAATATTAAATTATATAGTTTCAACAGAAAAGGAAACATATCATCCGTTAATTGTTAGAATAAAAACTCCTCCGAAAAATATAAAAAATGATGAACAACTAAAAGCTAGTTTATTTCAAGACTATTCAAGTTTAAAACCTGACACAAAAGAAAAGAAAACTTGGGACTTAATTTCTAATTTCCCAAACCCGACTATAATTGGCCTTGATAGAAATATATATACAGAAGAAGCAGAGAGAGTATACTTTGAAGAATCTATACGGGGTAATAATTTTAAAAAGAAAATTGGGCCAAATGTTTCACCGCTAGAACGAGTGAAAGAGATTGTAAACAAAGAATATCGTAAGAAAAAGAATGCAATTTTAAATTTAACAACAAATTTAAAAACACACTTAATGCTTTCTACATTTGAAAGTGGTATAACATTAGAAGCATTTAATTCTGGAATTCGACAGAAATTAAATATTGCCCAAATTTCTGCTGCGGAACAACGAGTTAATGATTATTTTCTAAAATTTGAAACAAAGTCATTCTTGAAATCAGAACAAGAGACAGTTACAAAATTTTTCTATCACTTAAAAGATATCACTTCAAAGTATATTGAAAACTCTAAGGATGAAAGAGTAAAATTTCTTTATGGACTTAATGCGAGTCAATTCGTTAAAGTCAATAAATTATTAAAGGAGTTCGTTAAATTTGAAACAGAATCTTCAAAAGCTCTAGCAAACATTTACCTATATATTCATACACTAAATTACTTTTTAAAAGATTCAGCTAAACAATTGATATTTAATGAGGAGACATCTGAGTTATCATTTAATACTTTAGATAAAAATGGAAATGTAATCACTGAATATAGGGATATAAAATTTTTATCTTCAGGTGAACAGCAAATATTAATTCTTTTTTCATACATTTCGTTTAATAGTTCAGATGGTCAGGTTTTTATTATTGATGAACCTGAGCTTTCATTACATATAAAATGGCAAGAAGATTTTTTAGAAAAATTGGAATTAGTTAAACCCAAAACGACACAATTAATTCTTGCAACACATTCCCCAATTTTGGCAAACAAAAAAAAGCAGAATGCCAAGCTTTTATTACCTTATAATTTATAACTATATGAAAGATGGTTTTCCTGAATTAACAGACTCCTTTCTTGCTGGCCAAGATATCTTATATTCCCAATTCAATGATATTGATTTTTATGTTGAAGATACGGAACAAGAACATTTTTATTATAACATATTTAGAAAACTGTTTCCGGAAATAAAGCTTGATAAAATATTCCCTTTAAATGGAAAAAAAAATGTAATAGATGCAGCCAAATTGACAATTGGTGACAAGAAGAAAGTCTATATAGTTGATTTGGATTTTGATAAAATATTGGGAAGGAGAGAAAATATTTCTAATATATTTTATTTAGAAAAATATTCAATTGAAAATCATTTGTTTGCCAAAAACACATTATTTGAACTAATTCGTGAAAAGAAAACAAAATTAAAAAATCATGAGATTGAATTAATTTTTAATTATAAAAAATTATTGAACGAATGTAAACATCTATTAAGCGAGTTATCTTGTTCGTTTATTCTAATTCAAAAATATTCATTGGGTAAAGAATATTTCGGTCTTAATCCGACTAGAGATTTTGACTTCTCAACACCAGTTCCAAAATACAAAAACAATTTTATTAACCAGTTTTTTGCTTCTATTGAGTTAGCATTAAAAGGTAATGGTGCAAAAAATAGTTGGTGGATTTGATTTAAAATAATTGTATAATTCAGCTGTAAATCAGAAGAGGATATCGGCTCTGC
>Ga0156174_1061_pt1 | contig 28723 bp, 24 predicted proteins | sample RifCSPlowO2_12_FD_107827 | JGI IMG/M metagenome (GOLD analysis project Ga0156174, IMG submission 107827) | Bacteroidetes bacterium RIFCSPLOWO2_12_FULL_35_15
TGAAACCACTTTCAATATCCTTTGTTCAAATTCTTTGCTGTATTGCCTTTTAGACAATTTTACCAACTATTTTTTGCTATTATACCACCATTTTATAAATATTGTTGGTATAAGGAGTCCATTTTAAAACCTCACCCAAACCCTCTCCTTGAAAAAAAGAGAGGATGATTGGACTGTTTTATATTTTACTTTATTTATTTTACGATCAGTTTTTTTGTAAACGAATGCGAACCCACATTAAGCTGGATAAAATAAATACCTGCTCCCAAAGATAATTTTTCAGAAACAGCATATTGATGTTCGCCCGCATTCAAATCACCGCTATATAAATTAGAAACCTCACGCCCAAGAACATCAAAAATCTTAAGGCCTACTTTTTGTTTTTCAATTAAACTGAATGTAATAAGTGAGTTCTCTTCTAAGGGATTTGGGTAAACATTAAAGTTAATACTGTTTTCAAATTCATCTATTCCGGATGAAGTGCCGCTTATATTAATGTCATCTATATAAATATTATTTCCACCATCGCTGGTAAAACGGAACATAATAAACAGGAGATCCTGGCTTGCAAATGTGGTTAAAATTAAATTTTTTTGTAACCATTGACTTGCCCCGGGAACAAATGAAGTACTTGTCATTCCGGCAGTCACCAGTGAACTTGCTCCAACACCCGTACCCGTAAGCGTTTTTCTTAATTGCCAGCTTTTGCCACAATCAGTTGAAACATACAAAGATAATTTATCATTTGAAGTGGAAACTCTTTGTGCATACGCTACTTTAAATGTTAGTGTAGGTGATGTGCCTGTAATACCGGTCATATTTATCGGAGGAGAAATTAATTCATCTATATGCCCTACAAAGGTTGTGTTATTTAGGATACGTACCGATTTTGTACCGGTAGATGCAGCAGTATTGGATTGAACCCAGGCATTAGAACCAACATTTTGATTCCGCACAACCCAATCGGCATTCGGTATTGCTGTTCCTTCAAATCCCTCTGAATAAATTGCTACATTATACAGTGCTGTTGAATTATTAACCGTAATATAAGATGTTTTTGTAGCACTTACCGATCCTGATGCATTCGAAACAGTTAATGAAACATCATATACTCCGGAAGTATTATAATGAATAACCGGCATTGAATCTGTTGAGGAAGATGGGGTTCCTCCGGGAAATGTCCAGCTCCAACCTGTTGGGGTTCCATTCCACGATAGATCCGTAAATTTTACACTGTCCCCGGAACAAATTATTTCATTGCTGGTACTGTTATCAAAATCGGCCAGGCATAATACTGCAGGAGTCCCAATTCCTGTAGCTGTTAAATTTGAAGTTGTCCATAAACTACTTCTTGAAGCAGTACTATTGGTTAATGCATCACGCATTCTTGTTTTTTGTCCCGTAGTAAACATATTAGAACAATATGAATAATCCATAAAATTTTGAACATTGTCCAATGAGCCGCAACTGCTTCCGGAAAGATTGCAATTTTTCCAGCCAATGGTGTTTGGTGTATCTGATACTCCATCATCATAATCACAATTGTCTAAGGGACCTGCAGGTGGCCATGGCCCATTGCTATAACAGGGATCAGTAGTTAGTGTAGCTGTTCCATCACAGCCGGGTTGATTTGTTGGTCCCCAAGTATGTTGAAGATTTAAATAGTGGCCAATCTCATGTGTTAAGGCACGAGATGTTGAAACGTTTCCTGTTCCAATACTTCCTATATAATTAGCTAAAATAATAATGCCGTCAATTGCAGCTCCTCCACCGGTAGCAACAGAACCCGGAGTATAAGCATATCCTGCTGCTCCACTGGTAATTGTTTTTACAACCCATACATTTAAATATTTACTACGGGGCCATGGATTTAATTTAGAACCATCATCACCAATGTTTGTTTCTGTTGAATAGATCCTGTCAATTCCATTCGTACAATTTCCATTAGGATCTTTTTGAGCCAGACGAAATTGAATTTCGCAATCTGCAGCACTTGATGTAAATGCAGGAACTACTGCAGAAATATCAGCATTTAGCTTTGCATAATCATTATTCAGAATTGTCACTTCATCAAAAATCTGTGCATCACTGATATTTTCAGGACCTCCAACATGAAGAACGTGAAACACAACCGGGATAATATAAATTGGAAGCAAGGCTTTACCATTACCTTCTTTATATCCGTTTGCAAAAGCAATTTTATCCGCTTCATCCGCTTTTTTTAGATCGTCCAAATATTGTTTTCTTAATTCCGGATTTGCTTCAAACAATTTTTTTGTCATTTCGTAGGTACTACACATTTTCACATCTTGTGCACGCACTAAATTGAACAGGCAAAGGGATAAAAATCCTGCAACCAGTATTCTGTAATTTACATTCATTACTATTTGATTTAAATTTATTATTTAGAGAGAAATTATTCGTAATCTTTTATGGAAGACAAAACACCTTTTATAGTAGTTAAGTTGTTTAATAATTTTAAGTATTTGTCAGAAACAATAGATGGTTCTGAAAGTTGGTTATTGACTTTATAAGAAATAAAATCTTCTAATCTGCTGAAATCAGCTTTTTCAGCGCTTCTTATTTCGCTTTGCATAGCTGTATTTACGACTCCCGGTGAAATAGAAAAAATTTTAAAATCTTTATGAATACTTTCCTGAGGATGTTCTGCCCGTATTTTTTGCTCGGCATCCACCACCCTGCTGAACATATCTAATCCTGCTTTGGAAGAACAATAGACTGCCCAACCGTCAACCGGATTTTTTCCTGCACCTGAACCGATGTTCACAATTACTTTCTCGCAATCAGTGGTATTGTAAAATTCAATAAAAGCATTTGTTAAAACGCTTGGCGCTATCAGGTTGAGCGTATAATTCTTAATGATAATGTCAGCATCCAGTTTGCCAATTGGCTTTATGAAACCAATGGCTCCGGCATTATTGATCAGATATATTTTTTTGGGATGCGAATGCGGATCGAATCTAAAATCTTTTATGGCATTCACATCAGTAAGATCGAGGTGATAATGGGTATAGTTAGGATGTTCAATCGTTTTGTTACGGCAAATGCCGAAAACATAATTCGATGGATTTGTAAGCAGATGCTCCGCAAATGCTTTACCTATTCCTCTGCTTGTTCCTGTTATGTAGTAATAATTCAAGTTACGTGTTTTTAGGAAGTATAAAGCTAACTAATAAAAACAAAGAAAGCAAGAGGTTTAAGTCCTCTTGCTTTCTTAAAAATCAGTCGATAAGCTATAATTTTGAATGCTTTTTTCATCCTCCCAACCACACACAAGCTTCACGCCCCCTTCTCTAACACACGCCCTGCCGCACAAGGGGGACTTTTAATCAGGCTAAGGCTTGTTTCAAATCGGCTATCAGATCATCAATGTCCTCAATACCTACGCTAAGGCGAAGCAATGATTCTACCACTCCCGCTTTATCTCTTTCTTCTTTTGGAATAGAGGCATGGGTCATTGTTGCCGGATGGTTTATCAAGGATTCTACTCCACCCAATGATTCTGCCAAGGAAAATACATGCATACTTGACGCTATTTTAAAAGCATCCTCCTGCTTGTTTCCTTTTAATGAAAAGGAGATCATTCCGCCAAAATCACGCATTTGTTTTTTGGCAATCTCATGATTTGGATGATCGGTAAAGCCCGGCCAATACAATTTATCGATCTTAGGATGTGTTTTTAAGAATTCAGCCACTTTGCGCCCGTTAAAGCAGTGACGCTCCATTCGGATGTGCAATGTTTTTATTCCCCGTAACACTAAAAAACTATCCATCGGACCGGGAGTTGCTCCACAACTGTTATGTATAAAAGCTAATTGGGTATATAAATTTTCATCGCTTACACATAAAGCACCCATTACCACATCACTATGTCCGCCCAAATATTTTGTAACCGAATGCATAACAATATCAGCACCTAAGGCCAATGGATTTTGTAAATACGGGGATGCAAAAGTATTATCAACGGCACAGATCAATTTATGTTCTTTCGAAATTTTTGCACAAGCAGCGATATCAATAATCTGCATGGTAGGATTGGTTGGTGTTTCCAACCATACCAATTTTGTATTTGCATTGATGTATTTTTTGATGTTGTTCGCATCTTTCATATCGATGAAATGAAATTTGATACCAAAATTTGCAAACACTTTTGTGAACATTCGGTATGTTCCGCCATACAAATCATCACCGGTTATTACTTCATCACCTGGGCGCAATAATTTCGCCACAGCATCAATAGCACCCATTCCGCTTGAAAAACACAAAGCATATTTTGCACCTTCTAATTCTGCTAAACACTTTTCTAATGCAGTACGTGTTGGATTTTTTCCGCGTGCATACGCGTATCCTTTGTGGTTACCCGGACTAGCTTGTGTATAGGTAGAAGTTTGATAAATGGGAGTCATGATAGCTCCTGTACTTGGGTCAGGCTCTTGTCCTGCATGTATTGCTTTGGTACCAAAACCAAATTTTGTTGTGTCTGTCATAATTTAAAATTTGAGGGGCAAAGGTAATTTTTTTTGCCTTTGTTGGTGTTATTTCAGTAACAAATTACATGATTTTTATTGTGGATTGCAGGTGAAATAATGTCTGTAATGGCTTGTTTTTCTGAAACACCAACAAGTGCGAAAACTTTTAATTATTGTTCAAAATTCAAATTTATTGGCTCTGTCTTAGAGTCTTTACCTGTAGTGGGAACACTTTTGTCAACAATCTCAAATTTCAAATTGTCAAACCATATCTGTCCTGTTCCACCTAACATAACACCAAACGCAATGTTTGAAGCTTTTTCAGGGATATCTAAAACTATTTCATATTTTTTCCAATCCGTAGTGCCTTTAATTGGCCTATTTTCTTTCCCATCCAACATATTATCAAATGCTAAAGATTTATTAGAACCTGATTGGTCAACGCGAAACCAAAAACTTGCCCATTCTGTCACATCTTTTGATTTCAAGTATCCAGACATTCGAACTCTCTGACCAATGTAATTATCTGGAGAGAAATTCTGCATTAAATTACCAATTCCCTTTATATCTTTTTCGATTGATTTAATTGTAGCAGCATTTTTACCATCTTGTCCAGAACCTTTTTCAATACCAATGAGGTACTTATCCCTGTCTTCCGGGGTCCCAGCAATGAACCAACCGTTTGGAAGTTTATATTCGTTGTATAGTTTCATTAAGCCAAGTAATTTATCCCATCGTTTGTCAGCATGTAACAATATAAAATCTTTTTCTTTTATTAAACTGTCATAGTCAGTAAAGTATCTTTTTTTTATAATACGATCTAAACAGTCTAATGCACTGTCAGGGTTAGTTGATAAAGCCCATGAGCGTGCTGCGTTATATCGATCAGATGGAAGTCCTTTCCAGCCCAAAGTTTTAAATGCTGAAGAATATGCAAGTGCAGAGTTCTTATAGTCTTTTGTTTTATATAATGAGTCTGCTTTTTTTACTAAAGAATAGTAAGCCGGAGAAACAACCTGTCCAATAAATAATTTTGTTGTAATTATTAGAAATAAAAGAATGATTTTAGTTTTCATAGTATTTTGATTAAAATAATTGTTCTGTTGGTTGGTGCTTACGCCTATCGAACGAAGCTAAAAGAAGTGCGGATTTACTTGCACTCTGCTTTTCCGTTACCGCAAATATAAATTAAAAGCACAACTGATCCCTGCAAATGTTTAGAAATAAATTTATACCGCTGTGACAAACATTTGCAACTTGCAGTATCTCCGCATTTATTTTAGGTGGTGTTATACGCTGGCAGGCCACACAGTTTTCAGCATGTCGTTCGGTCAAGAAAGTCAATTAATGCAATTTAATGTTATGCCCAGTACAATTGTATACTATTGTTAAAAGTCAAAGGTCTGTATTTTTTATTGAGGACTCGGCTTCCACTTTTTATATGTGCAAATATTTTTAAACCCCATTCGAGTGTCTTCGGTTGAATCAAGTAATTTGTATTCAGGAAAATATATTAAATAAGGATTTGGCTTAATATTATTATACTGTCCGGCAAAATACTTTTCAATTGTAAAAATGGAATCTTTAGTAACTTTCTGTTGATATTTAAGTACTCCATATTTTATTAAAATAAATTCCATAACTCTGTCAGAACGCCATTTAACATATTGTTGCGCTTGCTTATTTGTCACGCCCAAAACGGCAAGTTTCCTAAATATTGGATGATTTAAATAATTGGTGTCAAGTGAAGCATAGTTTGGATTCAAATCACTCCAAATATTTGTGTCGGGATATATTGATTTATATTCCATCGAGCTGTTACCGTAAACACTTTTTACCCAATGCAAAAATTCCAAATAGTCAATATTCCGAATTTCCATTTGGTCAATGTACAGGTTGTCTGCAATTTTTTGAGTTTCAGGTGGATTACCTAAATTTTGGGTTGTAATCTCTGTCGTCAGTTTAGCTGTCGAACATGAAAGTAAAAACAAGAGAGTCGACAAGTAAAACAATATTTTTTTCTTCATTAGTCTGGATTTACTTTTTATAACGGGATAATGAGAAAAGGATACAAACTATTTCGTCATTGTTATAATTGTCTGATTACAAGTCAATTTGTATTGGGCATAACGGTATTTAGCTTTGCGATGTGCCGGTTTTCCTTACACAAAATTGTCTTAACCGAAAAACTTTATTAAATGTGCTGAACTAAATGGCAAATGCAAAAAATGCTGTGCGGAGCGCACCTTTAAAAAAAAGCATTTGCAACTTGCAGGATCTCCGCATTTTTTTAGCCGCTGTTATACGCTTACAAGCCACACAGCTTACGGGAGCAGTCAGTAAATTCCTTTTTCAAAAGTCAGCAAATAGAACTTCAACTAAAAAAATAGTTTGTATAAATTATTTTTTCTCTAATTCAATATTTTTTGAAGTATATCTATCTTCCATTATGATAAAGAAGATAGAATTAAAAAGTACAAAAGCAATAATATACCAAAAACCATAAAATTCGCCAATCCAAGTCGAAGCACCCCAAGTATGAGCAATTAAAACAAACAAAGAAAGAATTCTAAATAATTTTGGTCTTAGAAAATAACCAATGATTATAACAACCGTCAACCATAAAAGAATAAAAATAAAAATCCCTAAATTGTGATTCTTCATAAACGCGTCAGCTATTGGGTTTCCTTCCCATCCTGCTTGTAAGTCGCCATTCCAATATTCAGCAGGTTGATTAATTGAGGTTACAAGCAAGTCAAACAGGCAAGCCCAAAAAGCAGGAATAAGAAGCATTATTTTATTAATAAATATTCTGTTTTTCATAAATTCATTTGTCTATTTACTAAAAGAATATTAAATTTAAAATAATTCCGTCATTTGGATTGTCTAGCCTGCTTGCGTATAACACTTCTCTAAACGTACCCATTTCATTTATCTCTATAATCAGTACTATTTTTAATTCATCAAAACACAAAAGAAAATCCTTTTCCTTTATCTTTCGATTGTTTATTGAAATTATTGATTTCCCGGGAAAAAAATTTAGCATATTGTTCCGTCATAAAATTCCTGAACGGCAGAAGTGTTTCCTCATTACGGGTTTGTTCCAATGCCTGAATGTATTCGGCTTTATCTTCTTTAAACACAATAGCCATAGGTAAGTTGTAGTAAGCCAAAATATAATTCATGAGCAAACGAGATGTTCTGCCATTACCATCATAAAACGGATGAATACTTACCAGATCAAAATGGGCATCAAATGCAAGGTATAATTGTTCAATTGTTTGAGAAGTTGTTTTTAGCTTAATGTTGATTGTTTCCGATAATTTTTTTGTTAATGCTTCTACTTTATCAAAATTGGGGAAATACCGATTCCCGGCTACCACATTTCCTTTTCTGAAAATACCATCAACACTATTTAATTCGCCAAAAGCTGTTTGATATGTCTTTCCTGTTTTTGCCATTATTTTTGCATTTATCTTTTGAATAAATGCTACATCAATATTCTTTTTTTGCTTTGCACTTTCAATTACAAATTGTAAGACGTTTGCATGATCGATGGTCATTAAGCTATGCTCCAGCGGTTTTCCTTTTGGAGTAAGTCCTTCGTCAAGTAATAAATTGGTTTCAATTTCGGTAAGTGTGGAACCTTCCAGGCAAGTAGAATGATGGGTAATGGAATATTGACTGAATTTATCATAATCAATGTTTTGCGATAAGTTCAGAGCCTGGTATCTCTGTAATAATTTCATTATTTCCATCAAACGAAATTACAAAATAATATGATGGTGTTTAATTCACATTTAATTATCTTTGAAAAACAAAAAATAAAAATGCGAATTGAATTAAAACGTTTAGATGATGCTTTTCATTTTGAAGCAAAAAGTGAAACAGGCAATATCGCCATTATGGATGCTGGAGAAAGCATTGGCGGCAACAATAAAGGGGTGCGACCCATGCAAATGTTGTTAATGGGATTAGGTGGTTGCAGTGCCATTGATATTGTTATGATTCTAAAAAAGCAAAAACAAGTAATCGATGATTTTGAAATAAGTATTGATGGTGAACGGGAAGAAGGAAAAGAACCTTCTCTATGGAAAACAATAACCATTCATTTTAAATTAAAAGGGCAAATTGAAATTGAAAAAGCGGAACGTGCGGTAAAATTATCGATGGATAAATATTGTTCGGTTTCCAAAACATTAGAATTAGCAGGAGCTAGTATTAGTTATAAAGTTAGCGTGAACGCGTAAATTGGAACGCAGATTATTATGAGAAAAAATGATAAAAAAACAGTTCTGTTTAAGATCTAAACAAATCATAACGATCATAAAAATCTGTGTTCCCATAAAAATATTGACATGAAAAAATTCGAAACAAATGCCATACGTACTGAAATGGAAAAATCTCATAACAGAGAACATTCGGCACCACTTTATTTAACATCCGGTTTTACGTTTGATGATGCCGAACAAATGCGTGCTGTGTTTGCAGATGAAAAGGAAGGCAATATTTATAGCCGGTTCACTAATCCGAATGCAACAGAATTTGAAAACAAAATGTGTTTGCTCGAAGGTGCTGAAGCAGCATTCGCAACATCATCAGGCATGTCGGCAATATTCGCCAGTTTTATGGCACTACTAAAAAATGGTGATCATATCTTAGCTGCTAGTTCTATCTTTGGTTCTACACATACTGTTCTTACTAATTTTTTACCAAAATGGGGCATTGATCATACGTATGCAGATATTAATAAACCGGAAACCTGGGAAGCACTAATTCAAAAAAACACAAAGATGATCTTTGTGGAGACGCCTTCTAATCCCGGATTAGATATTATTGATCTGGATTGGTTAGGAAATTTAGCCCACAAACATAACATCATTTTAAATGTAGATAATTGTTTTGCAACACCTTTCATTCAACGACCAATTGAATTTGGCGCTCACCTGGTTACACATTCGGCAACTAAATATATTGACGGACAAGGGCGTGTGTTGGGCGGAATTGTACTTGGTAAAAAAGAATTGATAAAGGATATTCAGACATTTTGCAGAAGTACCGGTCCTTCTATTTCGCCATTCAATGCATGGATACTTTCAAAAAGTCTAGAAACATTGGCAATCCGGATGGAGCGCCATTCGCAAAATGCACATAAATTAGCCGGACTTTTAGAAAATCATCCGGAAGTTTTAATGGTTCGTTATCCATTTTTATTATCGCATCCACAATTTGAGATTGCAAAAAAACAAATGAGTATGGGTGGCGGTATTGTTTCATTTGAAATTAAAGGAGGCATTGCTCAAGGTCGTAAATTTTTAGATGCCTTACAAATGTGTTCACTAACAGCTAACTTGGGAGATACACGAACCATCGCGACTCATCCTGCATCTACCACACATGCAAAACTTACCGAAGAAGAACGTATTGCTGTTGGCATTACCCCTGGACTAGTGCGGGTTTCTGTAGGTTTAGAAAACATTATTGATATTGTAGCGGATATTGAGCAAGCACTAAAAAAAATCGAAGTAATTAATAAATGATATAACTTTACTTTTTATTAACTTCTGAGGGGGCAAATTTTCGGAACCGTTGAGAAAATAAAAACCCGCAGCTTTTTTAATCATTTTTAAGTTATCTGTTAAATAATAATTTTTATTATGATGACCTTGCTTAAAAAAATGTGGGCCGATAAACCCCTGCAATTAATATTATTTGCTTCCGGCTTTATCAGATTATTTGCAATATTATTTTCCAAAGGATATGGCATGCACGATGACCATTTTTTGGTTATAGAACCTGCACAATGTTGGGCCGATGGCTTTGGCAACAGTTGGCTACCAAGTTCTCAACTAGGAGATACAGCAACATCACCATCAGGTCATAGTCTTTTTTATTCGGGTTTACATTACTTTTTGTTTTTATTTCTTAAAGCAATTGGCTTGGTAGATCCTCAATATAAAATGTATGTTGTTCGACTGATCCATGCCGCTTTATCACTTCTAATCATTTATTTCGGATACCGAATTACAGAGAAAACAGCCGGAAAAAACGAAGCAAAAATGGTTGGCATTTTACTTGGATTATTTTGGTTTATGCCATTTTTGAGTGTGAGAAATTTAGTTGAATTTGCATGTATAAGCCCATTAATTTACGCTACCTGGATTATAGTTAAAAATGAAGAAAAAAAATCAATTTCTCCTTATATAATAGCGGGGATGATTTTAGGGATCGCATTTTCCATTCGTTTTCAAACCATTGTATTTACAGGAGGTTTTGGTTTAGCGCTATTGTTTATGAAGCGAATTAAGGAAGCATTTGTTTTGGGGTTCTTTTTTATACTTGCTGCCGCTTTAATGCAAGGTGTTACCGATTATTATATTTGGGGAAAACCCTTTGTTGAATTTGCTGAATATGTGAGATATAACCTGGAACATGCACATGAATATTTTGTTCAGCAATGGTATATGTATCTATTACTTATTTTAGGAATATTAATACCTCCTGTCAGTTTATTTTTATTCTTTGGATTTATTCGAGCTTGGAAAAAACATCTGTTACTGTTTCTTCCAAGTTTTGCCTTTTTAGTTTTTCACTCCTATTTTTCAAATAAACAGGAGCGTTTTATTTTACCAATTATTCCTTTTATAATCATTCTTGGTTATATCGGATGGTCTGATTTTATAAGGAATTCGAAGTTTTGGTTATCACATAAAATAGTATTAAACAGGTTTTGGATTTTCTTTTGGATCCTGAATACAATTCCGTTAGCGATAGTATCCGTTGCATATTCAAAAAAAAACAGAGTGGAAGCTATGACTTATATTGCAGGTAAAGGAGACTTAAAATCAATTGTTATAGAAGACAGCAACAGAGACGATTTTATTTTACCTCCATTATTTTACTTGCAAAAATGGGGACATGTTGCCGGTATTACAAAACTTAAACCAGCAGAGTTTTATTTTAATTCAGAATATAAAAATGCAGCACCAGCAAACAAACCCAACTATGTTATATTTATGCAGGATGATAATATTGATAAGAGAGTTGCCGATTTGAAAAAATACATTCCTTCTCTAAGCTACGAAGCAACTATAGAGCCGAGTTTTATTGATAAAATGATGCATTGGCTAAATCCTGTAAATAAAAACCAAGTATGTTTTATTTATAAAATCACGTACTAATTTGCTTCATAAAAGGTGAGTCCAAAGTATTTTATAAAACATTCGCCAATAGCATTTAAATTTTTTTACAATTTTATTCCAATAAATAAAACATCATCCACTTGATCATGCCCTTCTTTCCAACGATTGAAGTAACGATCAACAATCATTGATTGTTTTTCAACTGGTAATGCTTCAATTTCTTCAAGCAACAATTTGATATTTGATGTTTTTATTTTTTTGCCTTTTTCGCCCCCAAACTGATCAGGGTATCCATCCGTAAACATATAGATGGTATCTCCTTTTTTTAACTGCATTTCCCGCATTTCATACCCTTGAAAGTCGCTGACCTCTTTTCTCGCGGTAATCAACTGTTTATCCGAAGAAATATATACCGATCGTTTTGTAGAACATATTTTTACAAAATAAGTGGCAAGATTGATCTCACATATTATCACATCAATACTATCATAAGTTTGCTCCTGATCAACATTATTTTGATTTAAAAGGAGTTTGATCTCTTCATCCAGTATTTCCAATGCATCTGCAGGTGTAACAACATCTTCACGAGAAGTAATATCTTTCAAAAGTGTACTGCCTATCATGCTCATAAATGCCCCAGGAACACCATGTCCGGTAGCATCTGCACACGCAATGATTAATTTATTTCCATATACTTCAAACCAATAAAAATCACCACTCACAATATCCCGGGGTTGAAAAAAGATAAATGACTCAGGAACAATTCGTTTTAATTTTTCTGTATGAGGCAACAAGGCATCTTGTATCCTTTTTGCATAACGAATACTATCGGTAATATCTTTATTCTTTTTTTCAATTTCTTCTTTTTGAATAATTACCTCCCTCGTTTTTTCATTTAGTGCTTTCTGTAATTTTACCTGAAATACTCTATGGTTCCGTTCTCGGATCTTTATAAAAGCATAAAAAGCATATCCAAAACCAAGTACTACTAAAACAATGAACCACCAACGTTTCCAGATAGGAGGTGCAATTAAAATTTTTATAGAGAAAGGAGAGGTAGAAGAAACGCCATCACTATTATAAGCTTTAATTAAAAATTTATATTCTCCGTCTCCTAATTTTCCATATTGAGCAAAAGCATTATTTGTTTTATCCGACCAGGCAATATCATAACCTTCTAATTTATATTGATACGTAACTTGTGAATTAGATTTAAAACTAATTCCGATAAAATCAACCCGCAACCTATAATTATCATAAGGCAAAGAAATATCAGTTGTAAAATCAGATTCTTTATCGTTCAATTTAATGGAAGTAACATTTACAATTGGAGGAATTATGTTTGTTTTATCTTTATGGGGATCGAATTTTACTGCTCCGGCAGATGTTCCAAACCATGTATTTCCCAAATAATCTTTATAAGCAGCATTGAAATTACAATCCCCGGTAATGCCTTCCACCTTACCAAATTGAGTAATAAAGTGATTCTCGGTTTTAATACAACTTAAACCCTTTCTATGTCCTACCCAAATATTATTTGATCCATCATCAATCATACTATAACAATAGTTGGAGTTAAGTCCGTTCTCTGTTGAAAATTTAATAATCCCATTTTTTGCAATATTAAAAACCCCATTACCAAAAGTCGCGGCCCACATCTCTCCTTGTTTGTCCTCAATAATACTTGTAATATTAATAAGATCGCTACCAAAATATATTTTTTTATTTTCTATATCTCCGTGTTTATTGATCGAAGAAAGAAAGTTACTATGGGTTGCTATCCATAAAACATTATTGTGGTCGAGATAGACCTGATTAATGTTATTGTGAGATAATCCGTTTTCGGTAGTGAAGTGTGTTTTAATATTTTTATCAATCTCTATTTTAAAGATGCCATTTTTTGTGGCGATCCAAAGTGTTTTATCATAACCTGTAATTGAATTTATCGAATTGGAAAGCAGATCAAGATTCAGTTCAATTTTGTTGAATTTGTTTTTGTGGATATCCAATTGATATATTCCATTTTTTTCTGTTCCTATAATTAAACTTGCTGTATCCATCTGGTACAAGGCAGTAACTTTATCATCAACAAATCCATTTTTTTGTGAGTAAGAATAATATTTTTCTTTTGTTGATAAATCAATTTTTACTAAGCTGTTTTCCCCACCAAACCATTTTATTTTTTTACCGATCCAAACAGCAGTAACATTATTACTTACATTACCCGAATTGTATGAATAAAATGTAAAGCAATTATCAATTAATTGCACTAACCCTGATCCATAGGTGCCAACCCATATATTTCCCTCATGATCACCGTAAACAGTTTTGGTGAATTTATTTCCCAAACCATTGTCTTCAGTAAAATGAAAAAATTCAGTGTATTGAAGTGTATTTGCCGAAAGCAATAATTTAATTACTCCATTTCCGAATGTTGCGACCCACAGGTTTGACTGGGCATCTTCATAAACATCCTGAATGTTTGAAAAATCAATCCCGATATTTTTTCCAATTTCATCTGTTTTATATAATTCAGAAGGATTTGTTGTTGGGGTCACTAAAAACAAACCTTCATTTTCGGTTCCTATCCAATAACTTCCTGAATTATTTTTTTTTGTAATACATTGGATCCTTGTTACGGGGATTCCATCAACAACGCTAAAAAATTTGGGAGCTCGGTGATCACCTATTAAATCATATATCATAAGACCTTCATCGGTTCCGACAAGTAACTGATCATTCTTGGTAAAACTGATCGCAAAAATATTTTCCTGATCAAATTCTATTTTAAATACTTCAACTTCAAAATCTTTACTAATTCTGAAAACTCCGTCATTTTGCGTTGCACACCAAATAAATCCTTTTTTATCTTCGATGATACACGTGATCGGACTTTTTGCAAACCCACTGGTATTAATGGATTTAAAAACTTTTCCATCATAAAAAGTAATGCTTCCCTGGTTATGACCAAACCATAGGTTGCGGGATTTATCCCGGTAACTTGTTGTTACAAAACTTTCAGCAATACCATCTTTTTCATAAAATGATTTAAATCTGACACCGTCATACTTGCAGAGCCCTTCACCTGTCCCAACAAATAAATATCCATTCTTATCCTGATTAATAGTGTATATATATGGTTGCGAGATCCCATTGTCAACGCCATAATTTCTAAATTTATATGCCTGGGAGAATGAAGAAAACGAGGAAAGAAAAAACACAAGGACGCAGGAATAAATTTTTATAATTGCTTTTATGTGTAAGTCTTTTTTTATCATTTACTTGAAATAATTAACGTTTTAATAAGGAGTTGTTTTCTTTTTTTCTTTAAAATTAATTTTATAATTACGGTTTGATGTTCCGCCAATCGGTACGGTACAAACAGGTAAAAGAGCCCCATATTGATTGGTAACAAACAATGTGACATTATTATTTTTCATTGGCTCATTCTTATTTTTTATAAATTGTATGTCCAGAGTTGTTTGTTTTTCTTTTTCTACAATTTTATGTTCCGAAAAAGCCCAGACATTTTCTCCGGAAGGAGCACTAAACTCATTATTTTTAATAATAGAAACAATATTTATTTTCCCGTCATTATCAAAATCAAAATTCGAAATTTTCACGGAGAGAACATCTTCGTCCACATATGGATAAAGATGTGCAACCGTATTTGGATTATCTGTTAATCTAAAAGTATATTCATAAGTAAAAGCATTGCCTCCTTCCACTACTTTATTTTCTGTAGGAGAAGAACTCAAAAAATAGCGGTATAAATTCCCGTCATCACCTAAGACACCTTCGGCAATAATTTTAAAAATAGTTCCGCCATATTCTTCTACAAATTCTCCTTCAGATGGATTAAATGGTCCAAACGTGTACCATTCATTGTCATAAATGCTTTCTGTACCGAAGTTTTTCGATGCCAGTAAATTTCCGCTTTTATAACTTCCGATAGGTTCGTTACTCCGTGCATCTATAGCTGTAAAACAGGTTTTTCCTCCATAAATTGAAAATTTTGTTTTGGTATTATATTCACCTTTTTTTTCATCATTGGCACCACTTGTTTCCGGATCAAAAACACGGATATAAATCGGCTGCACCTGAAACCTGGGGATAACAAAAAAAAATGTCTGGGAAAAATCATCATCTCCCCATGATTTCTCTCCATCTCTTCCGAAGGTCACTAAATATGGAATATTTTCTTCCTGAGCAGGAATCTGTTGAGCAAAAGAATCATTTGACAAAAGGATACAGGTACAAAGTATAAAAAAGGCATATTTCATTCTTATAAAGGTATTCAACATAACAATACGAATCAATTAATTTGGATGAGGTTATACAATTAATCGATAAATGTATAAAGGGCTATTATGTGAATAGAAATAATCAACTATTTACTTAACTCAATATCGACTGAAAAATTTTTAGGATTCTTGCCTTTAAAATTTTTATAAAAATCCATTATTTGTTTCATATCCGTTTTGAAATCACCGGAAGGGTATATCACCCCGGCAATTCCACATTCCCGCTTTTCGTGATCCATAAATCCTAAAGCAAGTGGCACATTCGCTTTTAATGCCACATAATAAAATCCGGTTTTCCATTTTTCAACACGGGAACGGGTTCCCTCAGGAGTAATAACCAAACGTAACTCTTCATGATGTGCAAACAGATCAACCATCGCATCAACAGTTCCCCTTTTCTCACCTAAAATACTTTTTTCATTCCGGTCAATGGGAAGTGCCCCCAGTGATAGAAATATATTTTTAAAAGGGAAACGTAACCATTCTTTTTTTATAGCAAACCGTTGATTCAGTTTCATATTTCTAATAGCTCCCATACCAATAATAAAATCCCAATTGCTCGTATGAGGAGCAACTACAATAACACATCTTTTAATTTCATCGGTCAAATAATGAGTTATTTTCCAACCTTGTAATTTGAAGAATAATTTAAACATAAAATGAATTTTTTCTTTTACAAAATTAATAAATTATACCACAGGTATTTGATTTATCGAACAACCTTTAGTCGCTTTTTAGCTAAGAAAATGTCACACTTATGCCTTTTTTAAAAACACCAACCTGCCGAATGAGATTGTTCATTCGAGCAGGTATTTTGTTTCGGTATATAACCCGGGAAGAATAAAAGCATTGAAACAAAAAACAATCCTTCTTAATAACCCGGAAATCTGACAAAAAAACATAAAATAAATAGTGCGTATCTTTGCATAAAATAAATAGAAAAAAATTTGAAGTTCAGCGATTTTAATTTTGAAGAAAGCTTACAAGAAGGCCTTGATTCAATGGGATTTGAAAACCCAACTCCTATTCAGGAACAAGCAATACCAATCATCCAAAACAATAAAGATCTGATTGGATGCGCACAAACAGGTACCGGAAAAACGGCCGCATTCCTGTTGCCGATCTTAAATAAATTGGCGAAAGACCCAACCACTACCATCAACACCTTGATAATTGTTCCTACACGTGAACTTGCTTTACAGATAGATCAAGCATTACAAGGCTTCTCGTATTTTACGTCCGTAAGTTCATTGGCAATTTATGGTGGTAGCGATGGAAGTGTTTTTGAAATAGAAAAAAGAGCATTAACCGAAGGTGCAAACATTATTATTGCAACACCCGGACGATTGATGGCTCATTTAAATATGGGTTATGTGAAGTTGGACAGTTTAGAAACTTTAATACTAGATGAGGCGGACCGAATGTTGGATATGGGTTTTGTGGATGATATTTTAAAGATCACTACCTACCTTCCCAAACAAAGACAAACATTGATGTTTTCGGCAACAATGCCACCAAAAATCCGGACACTGGCAACAAAATTATTGCAAAACCCGGAACATATCAGTATCGCTGTTTCAAAACCTGCCGAAGGTGTTATTCAGGGAGCATATTTAGTGTACGATACACAAAAAAACAATTTGATAAAATCATTGCTGGAAGGGAAAGACCTGAGCAGCGTGATCATTTTTGTTTCCACTAAATTAAAAGTAAAAGAGCTGGAACGTGATCTGCAAAAAGCCGGATTAAAAGCAAAAGCCATTCACTCTGACTTAGAACAACCGGAACGTGAAGAAGTACTTCGAAATTTCAGAAGTAAAAAATTGCAAATTTTAGTCGCTACCGATATTCTTTCCCGCGGTATTGATATTGAAGATATCGGTTTGGTAATTAATTATGATGTACCGGGTGATGCCGAAGATTATATTCACCGCATCGGCCGTACTGCACGTGCAGCCTCCACAGGTGTTGCTTTAACTTTTATAAATGAATACGATCAGCAAAAGTTTTTACAGATTGAAACCATGCTTGGTTCGGAAGTAAAGAAAATAGCTTTACCTGAAAATGTTGGTGTAGGACCTGCTTATACACCCGAAGTGAGAATGAAAAAACCATTCTCGAAAGGCAAGAAACCGTTTTCAAAAAACAGAAAACCGGTGAGGAGGTAGTTTGGCGTTACAAACGCCTTTCTCGAATGTCCTCGTTACAAACGAGGACTAGAAGGGAAGGTAGTATTTAGCATTACAAACAATGAGACGCAGCAAATATCATTTATTTAGAGCCTTATTAGTACTAGCTATTATAACTGGCAATAACTTTCATTTGAAATCACAAGCATATGCAACAAAACAATCTTTTATTACCGCTGGATATGGTTTCCCAAGCCTTTATTATAGTGATGTAAAGAATGCCTTAGAAGGGTATAAAAAGGATTATCAAACAAATAGTAGTAGATTTACTTATGACCTTAAAGGCTATGGACCGATATTGCTAAAATATGAATATGCTCTAACCTCTATAGTTGGCATTGGGGCTTCGTTCGGGTATTGGAATATAAATTACACACAAAATTTTTATTATCACCCAAGCGGAATTGGACAAGAAGCAATAACAAATTATAGATATTCAAGTTTTTCAGCAGGAGCAAGATTAAATTTCCATTTTGGAACAAAAGATAAACTGGATCCATATGCTGGAATTGCTGGAGGCTTCACAAAAAACACTGAAAAAATTACGTATATCACAGGAAATATAGGCCCAAAATGTATTTTTGATAATCCTTCAATATATTTTGCATTAACCGGAGGATTAAAGTATTATTTTACAAAAAATATTGGAGCATACTGCGAATTAGGTTATGATAAAGGGGCTGTTTTACAGGCCGGATTGGCATTCAAATTCTAATACTCAATTAATATGCCTATCCAGCCTCGTCCTCATTTGCAATGAGGACGCTTGAGAACTGCGTCTGTGACGCAAATCGCTATTTACAAATTTTCACCAATCCAACACCATCATTATAATCAACTGCCCAGCCTCGTCCTCGTTTGCAACGAGGACGCTTGAGAACTGCGTCTGTGACGCAAATCGCTATTTACAAATTTTCACCAATCCAACACCATCATTATAATCAACTGCACTACTAAACAAATATTCATGAGGGTTTTCAACGATCATTTGTCTTACAGGATTTTGATGAATATAATTTAAACGTTGCATAAACCATTCAGTTTTTTCCAAGCAAATAGCATGGTTATCATCTGTCCAAACCTTGTAATTTTCTGCTCTTCTGGTTCTTCTTGCTTCAAAATTAAATTTGTCCAGCAACCAGTCTCTTCTGCTTTCACCTGTTTCGGTAATTTTTTCAATGATCCTTTTCGATCCAACCTCGTCCTCGTTTGCAACGAGGACGCATGTGAACTGCGTCTGTGACGCAAACCATTACTTACAAATTTTTACCAATCCAACACCATCATTATAATCAACGGCACTACTAAACAAATATTCATGTTCGTTTTCAACGATCATTTGCCTTACAGGGTTTTGATGAATATAATTTAAGCGCTGCATAAACCACTCTGTTTTTTCTAAACAAATTGCATGATTATCATCTGTCCAAACCTTGTAATTTTCTGCTCTTCTGGTTCTTCTTGCTTCAAAATTAAATTTGTCCAGCAACCATTCTCTTCTGCTTTCACCTGTTTCGGTAATTTTTTCAATGATCCTTTTCGATGTGAATTTCTTGAAATCTCTAATAATATGCGATAACACAAATCCTTCCTTTGCGCTTATTATCAAATGTAAATGATTCGACATTAATACCCAGGCATAAACAACTAATCCCTTCTGTTCACTGCAATAATTTAGTGAATCAACAATAATTATCTTATAATCTTTGCGGGTAAAAATATCAATCCAGTTTACAATTTTAAATGTTACAAAATACTTTTCTTCATTATTTACAATCCGATATTTATCGCCACTCATATAATTTTACTTTTTTATTTCTGGCGTTATAAACGCCTTTCTCGTCCGTCCTCGTTGCAAACGAGGACGAGCAAAAATTCGAAATTTGAATTAAAAAACTTTGCGCCTTCGCGTCTTAGCGGCAAATCTACTCCTGATAATAAACCCCTCCTCGCACTCGTTACAAAATAACATTCCTAGTAGAAACATAACTCATCCCTCTGCCGCCTTCCTTTCGACTTCGCTCAGGGTAAACTCCGGGGGACATCCTCCGATTTAAATTTGAATAAAAAAACTTTGCGTCTTTGCGCCTTCGCGGCAAAAAATTTCTGAAGCAAACCTACTCCTGATAATAAACCCGTTTCACACGTCTCGAAACATTCGTCAACACTTCATACGCAATGGTTCCAATATCATTCGCAACATTGGTAATTGGATTGGCGTCCCCAAAAACGATCACTTCATCATTTTCATTGGCGTTGATATCGGTAATGTCGATCATGCACATGTCCATACAAACATTGCCAACAATTGGTGCAGCTTGTCCTTTCACCATCATTTTACCTTTTCCATTACTTAATTTACGGCTTAAACCATCCGCATAACCAATAGGAACGGTTGCAATTTGCATGTCATTTTTTGAAACACCTTTTCGACTGTAGCCAATGGTTTCGTTGGCAGGAATATTTTTTATCTGGGAAATACTTGTTTTTAAAGTACTCACATTTTGAAGTTGTGCCTGTTCGCTTTCATTCGCACCAATACCGTACAGACCGATACCTAAACGCACCATCTCAAATTGTGCATCAGGGAAACGGGAGATGCCCGCTGAATTTAAAATATGTTTTAAAACCGGATATGCAAAATGTACTTTAATAGCCTCACTCATCACATTGAATTTTTTAATCTGCAGCCACGTAAAATCATCATGTTCCGGTTCATCACTTGCTGCCAGGTGGGAGAAGATGGATTTGACAGTCAGATTTTTATTATTTTTGATACGAACAATTAATTCGTTCACTTCATTTTCTTCAAAACCCAAACGATGCATTCCTGTGTCCAGCTTAATATGTATCGGGATGGGTTGTTGATTGTGCCGGTCACTTCGTTTTAATGTTTCTTCAAATAAACTCAATACACGAAAACTATAAATTTCGGGTTCCAAATGATATTGTATCATGGCATCATAACTCTGCTCCTCGGGATTCATCACCATGATAGGCATGGTGATTCCTGCTTTCCGTAATTCAATTCCTTCATCAGCATAAGCAACGGCCAAATAATCAACACGATGGAACTGAAGTATATTGGCAATTTCAAAGCTTCCACTACCATACGAAAAAGCTTTTACCATGGCCATAATTTTTGTCTCCGCTTTTATTTTCGAACGGAAATAATTCAAATTGTGAACAATAGAATTCAGGTTTATTTCCAGAACCGTTTCATGTGCCTTTTGTTGAATAACCTTGCTGATAGCTTCAAAACCGAATACACGAGCTCCTTTCAACAAAATGGTTTCATCCCTGAAAAATAAATTATTGTATTGTTGTAAAAATTCGGTAGTTGATGTATAAAAACTTTTTTCAATATCAAACTGATGTCGCTGGCCTGAAATGCCTTCACCTATTCCAATTAAACGAGAAATTCCTTTTTTGTGAAGTAACTCCGCTACTTCTTTGTAAAGCTTTTCATCATTTTGTCCGCTTTGAAGAATGTCAGAAAGCACAATCGTTTTCTTTGGGTGTTGTTTTTGTTGATTTAAAAAGTCCAAGGCAATTGCTAATGAACCTAAATCGGAATTATAACTATCATTGATAATCGAGCAATTATTTACTCCTTCGTTTAGTTCTAATCGCATGGCAATTGGACTCAAAAGTCTCATCCGTTCAGCAATCAACGTGTTTTCATATCCCAAATAAAGCAATAGCGCCCAGCAATGGATCGCATTTTCGATACTTGCTTCATCTGTAAATGGAATAGTAATGCTTATAAAATCATTTTTGTAGATGCCTTGAATTTCAGTATCTGCAATACTTTTGGTAATTCGTCCGACCAACAGATCGGCACGTAATTTTTTTGACCAGGTAAATACTTTCAGATCGCGTAAGGCTTTGTTGTTTGTTATTTCTTCATGAACAAGAAAATAATCTTTGCAATAGATCAACACTTCGGAACCGGAAAACAATTTCAGTTTCTCATCTACTTTTTGCTTTTGATTTTCGAAATTTTCATCATGTGCCTGGCCAATATTTGTAATCAATCCGATGGTTGGCTGAATAATATGTTGGAGCATTCGCATTTCATGCGGCTTTGAAATCCCAGCCTCAAATATCCCAAGATCATTTTCCTTGTCGATCTGCCAAACAGAAAGGGGAACGCCAACCTGCGAATTAAAACTTTTCGGACTGCGAACAATGTTTTTATCTTCATGCATCAATTGATACAACCATTCTTTTACAATGGTTTTACCATTACTTCCGGTAATTCCAATAACCGGAATTTTATATTGCTGACGATGAAAAGCAGCTAATTGTTGTAACGCAAGTAATGTGTCTTTTGCCAAAATAAAATTTGAACCGATCAAACTATTTTGATTTTCAGGCATTGTAGAAACTACAAAATTACGAACACCTTTTTCGTACAGATCGCTGATGTATTTATGACCATCCTGTCGTTCGCCTTTTAATGCGAAAAACAAAGATGTTTCTGCATTGCTGAGTTTACGGCTATCGATCAATAAATTTTTGACAGCTGTATTTTTGTCACCATTGCCGCTAATTGTTCCATTAATTATTGATGAGAGAGCTGAAATTGTATAGGTCATAATTTTACATTCTTTCTGGTGCGCAAATGATTAACCACATAGAAACATAGTTTCATTTTTATTTAAAATTTAATATCATAAACCCCTGCTTCAAACATAGAAAAACTCTCTGCAAAAAAAATTATTTTTCAATGGTTTCTTCTAAATATTTCCTAAAGTATCTATGTGGTTAAAACTATTTTTACTGAATTTAGGCCTAGTGATTTATAATTTATTTTCGTGCTTCTGTAAAGCAGTCTCGGCAAAGAGGCTCGTAATTATTTGTTTCTCCAAGTAAAACCAATGCTGATTCATCGGTCATTCGATGCGAATGATTTGCTAAATTTCCACAACGCATACAAATGGCATGAACCTTTGTTACATACTCTGCAATGGCCAATAATGCCGGCATTGGGCCGAATGGTTTTCCTAAATAATCCATATCCAGTCCGGCAACAATCACCCGGACTCCGCTATCAGCAAGTTGATTGCAAACACTTACCAGACCTTCATCAAAAAATTGTGCTTCATCAATTCCAACTACAGTAACATCATTCGCCAGTAATAAAATATTTGAAGAAGAAGGAACAGGAGTAGAATGTATGGAGTTGCTATCGTGTGAAACCACTTTAACTTCATCGTAACGCGTATCAATTGCAGGTTTGAAGATCTCCACTTTTTGTTTCGCAAATTGTGCACGCTTCATTCTTCGTATCAGCTCTTCCGTTTTTCCGGAAAACATAGAGCCACAAATTACTTCAATGGAACCTTTTCGTGCGTGAGGATGTATAGTGTTTTCGAGAAACATTTTTTATTAATAAAAAAATTAACGTATTTTTATTGAATAGATAGTACAACAAAACTAATCAAAAATCGGGATGAATTTCGTACCTTTTTACACTAACGGTATTTTATTTATCGAACAATTTTTCGCTATTTTGTCAGTTAATAAAACTAGCACATAGCCAGGTTTTTCGCAAAAGTCTTATTTCGGTACAAAATAAAATAATAGTATGAATAAATCAACTATAAGAAAAGAAATTGCAGTCTTGATCGATAGCATAAAAGAACATTCTGATAATATTGGGGAAAACAAACATATTCCTCAATTGGAATTGGAAATGATTTTAAATAAAATTAAAAAACTTTATGAAAAGTCCATCATTTTTAACCATTTGAATTCAGTATCGGATAGTGCTCCTGTTGAACAAATACAAACAAAAATCAAGGAGGAGTCAAAAAATCCTTTGCCAATAACCTTTGGAAAACCGATACATAAAGAATTGTCGGATATGGAAACAGAGAAAAAGGAAGTAAAAATTGAAGAAACAAAAACCCCTAATCTTATTACTCCTGTCGTTGACTTATTTGGTGCAGCCCTTCCGCCTACAATTGAGAAACCGAAACAGGAAAAAAAAGCGGAAATAAAAGCAGATAAAATTGAAGTAAAATCTGTCATTCCCAACATTCACAAACCTGCGATTTCAGATCTATCAAAAGCAATAGGAATAAATGATAAATTTCAGTTTGCAAATGAATTATTTTCCGGAAATATGCAGGAATACAGCATTGCTATTCAACAGTTAAATTCCTGCGAAACACTGGAATCAGCAATGGATTATTTCAGTAACTTACAACAATTGTATGAATGGGATTCGGAAAACCAAACCGTGAAACGGTTGTTAGATTTGGTGGACAGACGGTATAGTGCTTAATTCGTTATGAAAAGATACATCTTCCTTATTTGTTTTTCATGCTTTTTTATTTCCTGTAATTATTATAAGCTCGCCTACAATCATTTATCAAAAAAACTTAAACATGCCGGACTTAGTTATCATACAGCTGTTCTGCAAGATTGTACTATTGCTTACTGGGATTCAGAAAATGACAAACCTGTATTGATCTTATTACATGGATTTGGTGCTTCCACGGAGTTTCAGTGGTACAAACAAGCCAATGAACTTTCAAAAGAATACAGGGTAATCCTTCCAAATCTTCTTTATTTTGGAGAAAGCAGCTCTCAAACATCAGATTTTTCGGTTGGATCGCAAGTAAAAGCTATTCAGAAATTGATTGACAAACTGGGATTGAGTTCTTTTAATCTTGGTGGAGTTTCTTATGGCGGACTAATTGCGGCAGAATTAGCAAATGTCGAAAAAGATAAAATTAAGAAGCTGATGATCATTGATGCTCCTTTAAAGTTTTTTACCCAGGAAGATAACAAGGCTGTATTACAAAATTACAATGTTGCCAATTTCGAAGAATTATTGGTTCCGTCTGATCATAAAAAACTAAGACGTTTGTTAAATGTGGCTTATCAACACCCGCCTGTTGCACCGGACTTTGGATTGAAATCATTTTACAAACATGCGGTATTACCTCATGTAAAGGAACAAAGGGAGCTGATAAAAAGTTTAGCAACACAACAAACAGAATATGTGCAACATGATTATAAATTCGATTTTCCCGTTCTCTTGCTCTGGGGCGAAAATGACAAATTGATACCTTTGCATGTAGGTAAAGAATTGAAAGAATATTTTGGTGCAAATTCAGAATTAAAGATCATTCCGAACACCGCGCACATGCCGATTCTGGAGGATCCAAAAAGTACAAATAAAATAATGTTAGATTTTCTGAAAAAATGAACTTTATAAAAAATATAATAGAAAAATCGCATCTGATACTACTCACCCTGTTTTTGCTTTTTATTTTCCCTTCCTTCTCCCAAGAAATAAAAAAAGGAGAAGTTTATTCCTATGCCCGAAAGATAGTAGATACTCTGGCTTCGAAAAATATGCATGGAAGAGGTTATATAAATGGAGGAGATAGTATTGCCGCTAATTACTTAAAAACAGAATTTCGAAAGTTTGGTTTGAGATCATTCAATGATGATTATTATCAGAAATTTTCGTTTCCTGTAAATACATTTCCAGGCGAAATAAATGTTAAACTAGATGAAAAGGAATTGCTTGCAGGGAAAGATTATATTGTTTTCGCTTATTCACCATCGGCAACAGGCAAATACCCAATTGTATTTGTCGATGAAGAATTAGTTCAAAAGAAAAGGAAATTAAAAAAAATTCTGAAACAGGATTTCAGCAATAAAATAGTAGTTGTAAATGATACCGGAAAACCAACCGAACAACTCCATAACCTTCTTGGAAACAGTTGTAATGCTAAAGCCGTTGTAGCTCTAAAAGACAAGCTAACATGGCATGTGGCCCAGAAAACAAACGACTACCCGCTAATTGAAATAGCAAGGTCATCCTTTATTAAACCTACTGAAATTAGCCTCCTTATTGAAACCAAATTAATTCCCGATCATACTTCTCAAAACGTAATCGGCTACATTCAAGGCTCTGAACAACCCGATTCTTTCATCATTTTTTCTGCACATTATGATCACCTCGGGCAAATGGGAAAGGATGTATATTTCCCGGGAGCGAACGATAATGCTAGCGGTTGCGCCATGTTGCTTAACCTTGCCAGGTATTACTCTATGACGGAACATCAGCCAAAATGTTCCATTGCATTTATAGCATTTTGTGGCGAGGAAGTGGGTTTACTTGGTTCAAAATATTATACCGAACACCCCTTATTTCCTTTGAAAAATATTAAATTTTTATTAAACATGGATATCATGGGAACCGGTGAAGAAGGCATTACGGTTGTAAATGGTTCGGTTTTCAAAAAAGAATTTGATGCATTAAAACAAATCAATACAGAAAATAATTTTATTAAAGAGGTGAAGATTCGTGGCAAAGCAGCCAACAGCGACCATTATTTTTTCGCAGAAAACGGTGTAAAAGCATGTTTTATTTATACCCTGGGCGGAATAAAAGCATATCATGATATTTACGATAGAGCAGAAACATTACCTTTGAATGAATTTGAAAATTTATTTAAATTGATCACTGCATTTGGTGTGTATTTGCAGGGCAGTAATTAAGAAATTAAGTTAATTGAGTAAATTTAGGTCCAACCTCAATTACTCTTTAACCTATTTAACCTAATCAACCAATTAACTTGAAACTATACATCATCCCAACACCCATAGGAAACCTCGAAGATATCACGCTTCGTGCAATTCGTATTTTGAAAGAAGTGGATTTGATCCTTGCTGAAGACACCCGAAAATCCGGCATACTTTTAAAACATTTAGGAATAGAAAAAAGAATGTTTGCACATCATCAACACAATGAACATAAAACCGTGGAGATGATCTCAGAACGTATTGCTAATGGCGAAAAGATAGCATTGATAACAGATGCAGGAACACCGGGAATCTCTGATCCAGGATTTTTATTGATCCGTGAATGTATCGCAAAAGGAATTGAAGTAGAATGTTTACCCGGAGCAACTGCTTTTGTTCCAGCATTGGTAAATTCCGGATTACCTTGTGACAGCTTTTGTTTCGAAGGATTTTTACCACAAAAAAAAGGGCGTCAGACAAAAATTAAATCCTTGGTAAATGAACATCGTACCATTGTTTTTTATGAATCGCCACATCGTTTGGTAAAAGCGCTGGATCAGTTCATCGAATTTTTTGGTGCCGACAGAAAAGCTTCTGTATCGCGTGAACTAACAAAGATGTTTGAAGAGAATAAACGAGGCACATTGCAAGAACTTGCTGATTATTTTAAAACAAAAACTATTAAAGGAGAAATTGTGATCGTAGTAGAAGGCAATAAAAAAAAACATGCAGAAGAAAGTGATGATGAATAAATTTGCAATTAAAAAAAAATTTAAAACAAACTATTTTACATGCACAGCATAAGAGCTAAAACAGGTGCACCTCCCGGAACTATATTATATTCTGGCGAAACTCACACCGCCAAAGTTAAGATCACGCTGATCGAATACAATGAAACTGAATTTATCGAAAAGGAATATTTTGATATTACAGACTGCATAAATAATTTTGATCCTACCATGGTAAAATGGATAAATGTGGATGGAGTGCATGATGTAACTGTAATCGAAAAAATAGGGAAGCAGTTTACTATTCATCCGCTTACGCTTGAAGACATTGCAAATACAAATCAACGACCTAAGTTTGAAGATTATGATAGCTACTTAGTGTCTATCATGAAAATGCTCTATTATGATGGAGAATTACATTCAGAACAGTTGAGTGTAATATTAACAGAAGGAATGGTAATCTCATTTCAGGAGGCACAAGGCGGGGATGCATTTGATCTGATTCGAAATAGAATCCGACAAGGGAAAGGGCGAATCCGAAAAATGGGAGCCGATTATTTGGCTTATGCACTGATCGATGCGGTAGTAGATTGTTATTTTGCAATACTCGAAAAAATTGGTGATCGGATAGAATTAATTGAAGATGGATTAATTGCTAATCCCGATAAGGAAACGATGCGGCAGCTACATGATATGAAACGTGAAATGATCTTTGTTCGCAAAGCCGTCTGGCCGATGCGCGAACTGATCAACAATATGGAACGAAGCGAAACAGAATTAATAAAACAAGGTACTGATATTTATTTGCGCGACCTTCACGATCATGCTGTAAGGGTTATTGATACGGTTGAAACATATCGTGATCTCCTTTCCGGCATGATGGATATTTATCTTTCAAGTGTTAGTAACCGGATGAATGAGATCATGAAAGTATTAACCATCATCACCACTTTGTTTGTACCTGTTACTTTTATTGCCGGTGTGTATGGGATGAACTTTGAAAATATGCCTGAAATACACAGCAAATGGGGCTATGCAAGTGTTTGGGCAATTATGCTTTCCATCATCATTTCGCTCCTGATTTATTTCAGAAATAAAAAATGGTTATGATACTCCAAAGGTGTTTTTTAATACCAATGAAACTTAGCTGCTTCATGAGCTTAGTAAGCAGTACAGTTGTTTTTTTAAGGAAACCTAGTTTGATAAGGTCTAATACCATTTACCAGTATAAATTAGTCCAATTTAAATTGCCTCGCTCGTTTCTCGACTCCGCTACCATTGACGTGTTTTATAATTGGCTCTATTTCAATTATTTAA
>Ga0156174_1031_pt1 | contig 28490 bp, 27 predicted proteins | sample RifCSPlowO2_12_FD_107827 | JGI IMG/M metagenome (GOLD analysis project Ga0156174, IMG submission 107827) | Bacteroidetes bacterium RIFCSPLOWO2_12_FULL_35_15
TAGGCCATGGATAGTTGCTCATGTAGATTTTTTTGACAATAAGTCTGCCGCTTTAAAAAAAGAAAAATATTTTAAAGCGGGTATTGGATATCTGGAAAGAAAAAATATTATTCAAACTTTTAAAACCTTATGAAAGGGCTCATATTCTTCAGAGAAGAACATCGGTTCGAGTCCGGTCCCCGCTACTAAACGGGATATTTCAGATAAATCATCTGGTATCCCGTTTTTATTTTCCTTCAAAACTCCTGATACATAGGACGTTACAAGGATTGGAGAAATCCATCTCGGAGTTAGATATTCGTCATTTTCGATATTGTACCGAAGACCGTCAGGAAACAGTAATTTTTGAACATTCTGTTTTTGGGAATAATCGTTAAAATTCCACGTAGTAGAGAGTTTTGAGGATAAATCTACTATAAAACTTATCGCTTTTTCTGGGTTAGATAATTTTATGGCTGATTTTTCAATACCCTCCTCTATTGACCGTATTTCCGCTTTAAACTTTTCAGATACTTTGTTATAAATATCCCGGTCAATTTCACCACAGGCAAATCGTTCTTCTGTTTTATTTAATTTTTCTTTGATCTCATTTAACTGTTTAGAAAAAACTTCCTGCTTGGTTTTGCCTGATGAAGTTTCTTTGTCATAAATATATTCCAATGCTTTTTTATAAACGTTGCTATAAGTTGAATCCGCAGACTTGTTATTAAGAAGACAAACAAAATTATTGTGCATGATTTTTATGCTCCTGTTGCAATGACATTTTCTATCATTGCACTTGTAATAATAAATGCCTTTCTTTTTTACTATATATCCTGTAAAAGGTGATCCGCATTTTTCACATTTCACGAATAGTTTTAATGGAAGATGCTCGTTTTCTTTTTTCTGCTTATAACCACCTCTTTTATTTAGTTGATGTACTTTTAAGAATACTTCCTTTGAAACAAGCGCGGGATGCTTCCCGTCCACTATTTCTCCGTTTAGCATATTATGAGAAATCAATCCACAGTAAAAAGGGTTTCTGAATATCTCACTGATCCTTTGAAATGGAAGGGTTAATCCTAAAACTTTCAGTTTTTCGACAATCTGTGGATTGGAATGTCCCTCCAGCCTCCAATGAAAAGCCTTTTGAAGCACTTTGCCATTTTCGTTGATGATGATTTTTTGTTCTTTCCCTCCGTGAGTGCGATCATAAGAATATCCCGTAGGTGCTGCTCCCAGCCACTCTCCTCTTTTAAGTTTCTCCCTCATTCCATCCACGCACTTCTGCATCCTTAAATCATTATCATATTTACTGAAAATGAATTGAATGTTTTGCTGCAATACTCCGGCATGTGTAGAAACATCAATGGGTTGTGTTACAGAAACAATCGTAACTCCTTCTTTCTTTAGCTGTGAAGAAATATAGATTGCATTCTCTCCCGAACGACTGAAACGGTCAAGGCTATATACTAGGATGAATGAAATCTTTTCTTTGGAATTTTTTAGAAATTTTATCATCCGGTTGAATTCGTTCCGTTCATCTGTTTTTGCACTTTCATAAGTTCCTCCAAAAAATCCCAAGACGTTCATATTGTTTTTTATACCATACTCAGTACAGTATTTCCTCTGTGTTTCAAGGCTCTGATTGGTATCAGCCTGCTCTTTGGATGAAACACGGGTATAGATCACCGCATTATTATTGCTTTTGGAATCTTGTGTAATTTTCCCCTTGGCAAACTGCTGGAATTGGTGAGAATTTTTCATGGTTGAAGTTTTAGCATTTATTACAAGTCGTCTATTTCAATCTGAACATTATCAATTATTTTCCATTTTGAGCTGACCGCATATTTTTTTCTCCCGGCTCCTCTCATAAGCTGTATTGTAGAAAAAGATATTCTCGCTTTCCTGGCAGCCTTATAAAGAGCCTCAGCCAATTCGTGTTTTTCCAATACTTCGTCCAGTAAATATCCTAATTTTTGCAATGTAGCTACCCCGATGGCTTTCACAAAGCTAACATTCAGGCTTTCAGGTTTCATCTCATCGGAGAGTTCCGCTAATACAGTGGCTACACGGCTCATCCAGCCAACCCTTTTTGCATAAAAAACAAGATCAGCTGCTGTCATTTCCGGGGAGGAAATATTATAATAGCCTGTTTCCGTTTTTCTTTTTTCTACAAACCGCATATCAACCTTCTTTTTATTGATAAAGTTTATTTTGATTCCTTTTTTAACGGTTAGCTTGAGGGCGGGCGGAGGTATAATAACAAAATATTCTTGTGGTTGTTGATGGGCTGCTCCATGTTGGGCCGCTGCGCTCAAAAGACTTACATAGTATTGCCTGCCCAAATATTTCATTAATCCGTCAATAAAAAGTACAGCAGGTAAAATACCCCATCTGTGATATTGGGGAGGAATAAGAAGATAATAACCTCTGTAAACGGAAACTATGCTTCTCTTTTTTATGAGGCGGTTAATGTTCAGCTTAAGGGCAGCCTCGCTCTTTTTGGGAAACTTCTTTCGTAATTCTTCCAATGAAACACTGTGCCTGCCTTCTGATTGCAGTTCTATCGCCCACTTATCAAGGGCGTGGTATGGATGTCGTTTTTTCATTGATTTATGTGCTAAAGTAGTAATATTATGATAACTAAAGCAAATAAATATGAAAATCAAACAAAAAAGCATCCCTAATACCGTTTTTTGATATTAGGAAACCGCATCCATAATTTTATCCGCAAGCAAGAGGTTTCCCGTTGACAGGGTGAGTGAATTACCTTCCTTACTGTATAACAACCCTTCCGGGAACAGAAGATACTGTAATCGCTGTTTATGTTCATAGCTTCCCTCTTCCCATAGCACAAAGAGATTCCGACAAACTTCTTCAGCATAAGTAATAAAACTGCTGAGATCATTGCTTCCATTTAAGGAGTTGATCGTTCGGGTAACGGATTCTTTTTCTTCATTGAATTTCTCCATGAATTGTTCGTACAATGCTTTATCCAGTTCACCAATGGCAAAGCGTTCTTTTAGCTTTTCTATTCTCTGCTGTATCTCACAGAACCGTTTTCTGAGCACGGCATATTCACTGGTATCTACTTTGCAGAAATGTTCGAAGACATATTTCAGTTGTACTTTCAATGGTTCAATTAGTTTCTCATCTATTTTGAAACCGGAAAGTAATTCCCTGAATCTTTCGTGTAGCTTATCCTTACTTGTGTTTGACTTACAATGAGGATTATTGCATTTGTAATAATGCTTGCCCTTGTTCTTTACAAAATACCCGGTGAAAGGCACTCCGCAGTTTTTGCATTTGACAAAGCGTTTCAGCGGCAGATCATCATTTATGACCTGGTGCTTGTAATCATGCGGAACCTTTTTTACAATTTGATTGGCTTTCAAAAATAGTTCCTGCGATACCAACGGTTCATGCGATCCCATTACAGGCTCATTGAGCAGCCCATGAGTGATTATACCGCAGTAGAAGGGATTCCGGAATACTTCCGTCAGTCGTTGCTTGCTTACGTTCAAACCAAGCGCCTTTAAACGTTTGGTTATTTCTGTGTTGGTTAATCGTTCATGTACCTTCCATAAAAAGGATTTTTGCAACAGTTTACCCTGTTCGCTAATGACAACAACCGGTTTGTTGTTTGCATCGTGAATGTGGCAATATCCCAGGGGAGCTTTGCCAACCCAATAGCCCCTGCTTAAGCGTTCTTTCATCCCGGTGATGCACTTTGTCCGCCTTTGCTCATTGTCATACTGGCTGAACAACAATTGAATGTTCTGATAGAACAATCCCATTGGAGTTTCTGTATCCGTAGGTTGTGTGACTGACAGAACAAAAATTCCTTTCTTGCTCAGTTCTGCAATGGTTGCAATGGCGCTGGCTCCTGAACGGGAAAAACGGTCTATACTGTAAACCACGATATGAGAGACATTATTTTTTTTGACGAAGGCCAGCATGTTTTTAAACTCTCTGCGCTCATCTGTCTGTGCACTCTCATAGGTTCCTCCGAAATAGCTACGTACCATCAAGCCCTGCTTCTCTGCAAACTGCTGGCAATATTTTTTCTGGGTATCTAAACTCAGGTTGTTTACTGCCTGCTCCTTGGTAGAAACACGGGTATAAATAACCGCATGGTTATTGCTCTCTTTGCTTTGTGTACCTCCTTTCTTGCTAAAGGGTAGAAAGTTTTTTAACGTCTCCATTTTCTGACACTTTCTTCCCTTGCGGAAAAGTTTGTTGATAGTGTCGGAATAGAATGATTGAGAACGTTTTTAAACTTTCTTTCAGCATTTGAGCCTTTGCATCACTTAATCCGTCCATGCCACTGGACTGCCTTAGTTCAGCGGTGGTTATTGTTTTTATTTCAGCAATATCATTCATGGATACTTTTTCTTAAGTTTTTAAACTCATGAATAGCTCCTGCAAAAGCAGAGAACACAAATTGAGAAGCCCATACAAGGGCTACTGCTCCAGCGATGTACAGAACACCTTTCACATAGGGATTTAACTCTTGTGAATAAGTCTCTGAACTATGGCTATCCAGCGTCTCTTGCAGTTCTTCTCTGATTGTTTTCTCTTTCATGACGTGATGAAATAAATTCTGCACAAAGGTATATCAACATTTTATCAAAAGTCAAGTGCTATTTTGGTGGCTTCCTACAAAGAAAAAATTAAAGCATTGAAAATAAAGGGCTTCGACCAAAAATATTGCTACAACTTTTACAAAACATTTTTTAATTTTTACAAGTAAAAATTTCAAACAGGCTCATTAAAGCTGATTCAGTCGGGCATGATACAGAATGCTCAAATAATTTTTTCCTACCTGTTTTCAACGGGTGTGTTTGGTATTAAAAATTTTCTGCCTTCAATTTTTAAGTCTGTTTTTACCGAATCATTTTTTATAAAAACTTAAACTCCTTAAAGAGCATTTCTACACGCAGTCCTGATTAGGACGATTTGTACAAAACGATCCCTTAAGGAGCTTTTCTGTACGCAGCCCTTATAGGCCCTTTTGTAAAACGTGTCCTTAAGAACCTTTTCTACACAGGCTCCTAATAGGGCAGTTTGTAGAACGACCCCTATAGGAGCATTTATATAAAAACACTCCTTAAGGACCTTTTCTGCACGAAGCCCTATAGGACAATTTTTATTTTCAGTCCTTAAAGGGCAATTTTTTTTCAGCTCCTATAAGGGCTTTTTTTCGCGAGGCCTAAAGGAGAAAAATTCAAAGGCTCCTATAGGACCTTTTTTATTTCGGCTCTTAAGAGCAAAAGTTTTAAAGCTCTTATAAGAACATTTTTTTTGAAGGCCTTATAGGGCTCTTTTTTTTCGGGTCCTTAAGGACAAAAATTCGTGAACCCTTATAAGGCATTTTTTTGAACGTCTTATAGGACTTTTGTACGAACGCCTTAAGAAGAAAAATCCGGAGGCCTTAAAGAGATTTGTACGAAGGCTGTAAGGGCAAAAATTCAGAGGCTCCTATAAGACATTTCTACACCGGCCTTAAGGACATTCGTCCGCAAGCCCTTAAGAGAATTACACGAACGCCTTTAAGAGATTTGTACGAAAGCTGTAAGGGGGGAAATACAAACGCCTTAAAGAGATTTGTACGAAGGTTGTAAGGGGGAAAATACAAACGCCTTAAAGAGATTTGTACAGGAGCCTTAAGGGATTTCTTTTTGCGAGCCGGAGGAATTTTACACAGAATTTTAAAGAACGTATTTGTTGCTACTATATTTTTACTCGAGTAAATGGGTTTAAATTACTCGAGTTATTAAAGCTTATTTACTCGAGTAAATTGATTTGTTTTACAAAATTTGCTTTTGTTCTTTACCAACTTTTTATTTGTTCCAAACACAATTGTTCCCGCTCCAATTATTATTGACTTCCCAGGTCAACCAAAAATAGCATTAGCTGAAAACATAGTTTAATCCGTGCGAAAAAGTGACCCTGGCGTTTTATCATTAATTCTATTGCAATCAATGGCAGAAAAATTATAAAAACTACGGTTACCAATATTTGTTTAATTGTATTCATGTGTATTTTGATTTATATTCTTCCATAAGTTTTCCATATAAACTAAGTGCCAAGCTGTTTAATAATTCAGGATGCTTAAAGATGTCTATGTTATTTACCGTCCGGGATTCATCCATATACTCCTCAAAAAAATCTGCATCATCTATCGTTATTCCAATCAGCTTAAAAATGGTTTCGCTCAGATGCAGATAATAGTTCCCTGAATCCAGCCCCAAGAGGTCTAATCCGTGAACGAGGCGAATGTTGGTCAGGTCGTCTTTAATGAGGCTTATAACAAGCTCCTTTTCAGTCATGTTTTTAATCTTCACAGCTAAGTTGTTATCCTTTTTGTTTAATAAATTATTTATTTGTGTAATAATACAAATGTATGATAATTTATCTAATATATTCTACTAATTAACCTAATACTATTATTTATATGACTTTATAGGCAAAATATGAGGGAGAATTTCAAGTATATATTTGCCTGAAATAAACAGAAAAATGACAAAAAGGTCTATCAACAGAATCCGGGTAGTATTAGCTGAAAAAGACAGAGCAAATAAGTGGCTAGCTAAACAAGTAAAAGTAACTCCGGTTACCGTTTCCAAATGGTGTAGTAATACAAGACAACCTTCATTGGAAACTTTGGTAAAAATTGCAAACGCATTGGGAGTAGATATTCGGGATTTGCTTAATCCTACACTTTCAGGAAACGAAAAGTAAAAGCGGTATTCCCTCTAATTATTATCAAAAGCCAATTCCAAATTTGGAAATCAGTCGCTTTATGTACTCGATAAAATCATTGAACAAAAAATATTTTCGACAGTCTTTGGTCTCTTAGCGCAACCTTGTGCAGTTACTTTTTAGCAAGATCCCTCCGCAGTAATTTAGCAAAAAAACAACAAAGTGTAATTGTCAACTTCCGTCAAAAGGATATCTTTGCTTCCTCAATAGTAGGTATATGAATGATCAGGCAAAATTCCAGCGGATGCTCGAAATTCTAATGAAGCTTTCGGGTAGTTTCGGATATAGTATAAAACAACTGGCAGAAGATTTTGACTCCTCGGAAAGAACAATATACAGATATCTTACAACCTTCAAGAAAACAGGTTTTCTTCTAGATAATCATAACGGTTATTTTAAAATAGATAAAAAGTCACCGGATTATAACGATCTAAGTAAATTGATCCATTTCTCAGAGGAGGAAGCTCATATTTTGAGCAAGGCCATTCACCTGATAGATGACGAAAGTAAGTTCAAAAACGACCTATATGAGAAATTATATGTGCTTTTTGACTCTGATAAAGCAGTGAATAAAATAGTAAGGAAGGAAAGTTCTGAAAACGTTATCAGGCTTAAAGGTGCTATTAAAAATAAAGAGCAGGTTATTTTACAGGGATATAGGTCGTCCAACAGCGACAACATTAGAGATAGGCTATTAGAGCCTTTTGATTTTACATCCAGCTACAATTATGTTTGGTGTTACGATATGGAAACAAAATCGTCTAAAACTTTTAAAGTCGCCCGGATTAAAGAGGTTAAAATAACTGATAAGAAATGGAGAAATGAAAAGCACCATAAACGTAATGGAATAGATGTATTTAGGATTGGTGGAGAAAAAATTATTCCGGTAAAATTTTCCTTAAGTCTCATGGCTTATAATCTTTTATTGGAAGAGTATCCCCTATCCGAAAAATTTTTGACGAAAAGCAAGGATAATAAATACTTATTTGACGGTTGGGTTTGTGATTTTAACGGAATAGGCCGTTTTGTTTTAGGGATGATGGATCAGGTAGAGGTTATTAGCCCAAAATCCTTTAAGGAATACCTAAATGATAAGATAAAAAGAAAAAAATTTTAGTTTGACGGAAATTGACAATACAGGTTGCCATCTTTGTTTGAATTTTAATTAAAATATTAATGCTCAATAGAATAATAATAATTAACTCTGAGTTATACGCTAAAGCAAGTATTCACATAGGCGATAACGGTAGTATTCAAATTGCTGCCGAAAATAATGTCGGAAAAAGTTCATTCATAAACACACTTAACTTCCTTTACATTACGGATAAAGATCAAATGCGATTTGAGGACAATCGCAAGTTGTCGGATTCAATGAAGCATTATTTTGATGGAACGAGTATTCATAGTTTTATAGTTTTTGAAATATTCAAAAATGGGTATTACTGTATTTTGGTAAAAGCAACCCCGGAGAATACAATTGAGTATTACAAAATAAATGGTGAGTACAAAGAAAGCTTTTTCATTCAAACCTCCCAGGATGGTTTCAAAGCTAAAAAGTGGGAAAAAATATTACAGGAACTTACCAATGATAATCCCACTGACCCCCCAATTCTTTTGAAAGGAGAAGACCTCTATAATCTTGTCTATAATTCTGACAAAAACAAAAATCCTGTTGTCTGGATTAAAAAGGAAGTTAAAAGAAAAGGCAGAGCCCTATCAAATAGTTTTACTGATATCTATAAACATTTAATTAAGACTAGCTTAATAGACGACAAAGCCTTTAAAAATGCATTGCTTGTTGCAGATAGCAAACAAGACCTCTCCCTAAATGTTTTCACAACTACTAGTTTTGATAAAATAAATGAGTTTGAAAAGAAGAAAACACATTTAAATAATCTTTCAGCAGTAAAAACAGATTTTGAAACATTAAAACTCTTAAACGATAAATTTATTAGTGAAGAGTCGATATTAGGGAAACTGAAAAACACTTACATTAAAAAATTTAGTTCTGTTGAAAAAGACTTATCAGAAAAAATTGCCTTTGAAAGCACACTTTCTATTGCAATTCGTGACCTTGAAACTAAAATAGACATTACTCTGAAACAAGAAAGAGATGGTTTAATAGCTGAAAAAACCGGATATAATAATGATCTGATAACTACAAAAAAAATTAATGCCGGTATTGAGGTGCAACTTAAAGAGGTTCAGGATTATGAACCAACAAATGAAAATCTTTTATTTCAAGGTCTTGTTACTAAAAAAGAATCGGAATCCAAACAGTTAAAAGAGTTAGAGTCTCGAGTTACACAACTAGAAAGAAGTCAATTTACTTATAATGAAATTGACCGATCAATAAAAGCACTTGACAGCGATATAAAGAAGCAAGAAGCTGCTATAAAAGACTTTAATAATCTGCTTTATCAAAACATCTCCAAAGATCCGGAAATTATTAGAAGAGCTTACTCTTACTTAAATAGTGACGTTGCCAAACTCGACAAATCAAAAATAAAAAAGGAAATTACCAAAGCCGATTTACCTTTAACTTTTTTTGATGGAAAAATTGATGTTAGTAGTATTGAAATTCTTCCATTGCCAACAATTCAACAAATAGAAGAAGAGGTCAAAACAAAGAGAAAAGAATTATCAGAAAAAAAGATTCAGTTTGAAGCAATAAAAAACAGAATCGAATTAAAATCAAAAATTGATTTTCTTAAAGCCTCAATACTTGAAATAAATACTTTAGTCGAAAAGATAAAAAACAAACCTAGCCTCCTAAAGAAAAAATCAGACAATGAAATATTTATAATAACGCTAAACAAAAATGCTGAAGAGGCTCAGGTAAAAATCACCCAAAAGGATAAAGAGATAAAAGAAGTAGAAAAGTTACTTACCGCAAAGCGTGATGAAAAAAAACAGTATAAAACTGATTTAGAAAATTTCAAGAATCAATATCAATTCATAACAGGAAAAATAGACATCTACGAAATAGAAGAAATTCTAGACGAGCCATTCGAAAAAATATTCGATAAGTTTTCTAAAACCTATGAAGCGTTTAGAAATACAGGAAGCAGTCGGAAAGATTTAAAAGACACTATTAATTCCAAGCTAAAGAAGGATATTCAAGATATAAAACAATTTATCCGTGAAGTGGAGGAAGAAATAGCCAATATTCCTCAAATGGATAGAGTTATTAGTAACTTATTGGATACACTCTCCCATGAGATTGGAAGCCCTACATTTTCATTTTTATCACAGTTTAATGACTTTAAAACTTTTGTTTATAAAAGCTACAATACTAAGCTTGCTGAATATCCCATTTCAAACATTCAAAATGTTAAAGTCAAGATTATTGAAACAGAGGAATTAATACAAGACCTTGAGAAAATATCAAAGTTGAAGTTTTCGGATGGTTTAGACTTTGATAGCGACTATACTGAAAGTAAAGCTGCTCTGTCAAAACAACTGACTACACACAAAGGGAAGCCCATAGATGTTTATGACTTATTTACCATAAAAGTTGAAATTACAAAAGCGACCGGAGAAACCGAAGAAATTGATTTGTCAAAACAAGTACAATCTAGGGGAACAAACATAGTTCTAAAACTCTATCTATTTTTAAACATCTTAAAAGATTTAGTGCAGAACACTATCAAAAATAAAGTTGTTATTTATATAGACGAATTGGATGCAATAGGTCAAAGAAATGTTAAACATCTAATACGGTTTTGTACAGATAATAATTTTGTGCCAATTTTTGCAGTTCCTCGAAAAGTTGAAGGAATACAAAAATACTATATGATAAAAGAACCACAGGTGAAAAATAAAAATCATAAACCCAAAATTACGTTTGGTGAATTACAATCTTTTCCAGTAGAATATAGAAATGCAAAATAAGACTTTTTATAATTTCATAAAACGGCTTTTAACCGAAGGCAAAATAAATGCTTCTTCATTAGGGAGTTCCATAAGGCGGAGCGATGACTACAAGACTTTATTGGAGGGTGGCTTTCTTGAAACTACTTTGGCAGTGACCGGAGGAGGGAGTGTAATTGTAAAAAACAAACAGGCGTTAGAAAAATATTTTTCGGATAAGTTTCCTTCTGAATTGCAAAACACTTTTACAGCGATTGCCAATGTGAATTCATTAAGAAATACAAAGGCGGGGAAAAGAATTAGTCAAAATGTGGTTTTAATTCGTGGTCAAAAACACATTGTTCTAAACGGAACGAATGTGGATTTAAAGAAATATACAGATACTTTCGGTACATTTTCGGCCTCATTGAATGGCCTTGAAACGGACAAAATTTGTTTTGTTGAGAATTTAGATTCCTTTTTTTTAGCGGAAGAGGTTATCGGAAATGATTATGTTTTTATTCATACTTACGGAGGAATGGGAAAGTCAGTGATAAATAAAGTATCAGCAAAAGAAATTCTAATTTTTCCGGATTATGATTTCAAAGGATTGCATAATTACCTACTTGTGAAGAGTATTTTTACAAATACAAAATTATTTATTCCGGATAATTATGAGGCTTTATTTAGTGCGAAATCAAGAACAATTAAAACGAAGCAAGGCAGGGAGCAACAACCAAGTAAACAGGTTCTGGAGTCTGATGAAAAAAATGTTGTCAAAATCCGATCAGACATATTTAAACATAAGAAATTTTTAGAACAACAGGCATTGTTCAAATGATAAGACTTTCCGGGTTAGACATATTAAGATTTTTAACATCGCATTATGGCTTTGTGCAATCTGCTTTCAATGAAAGTAAGCCCGAATTCATTATAGATTCAGACAGATTTCACACATTAATAAATGAATACAATACAAGTAGTGAAAGTAAGATTACAATCTCTAAACTAACGGACTTAAAATTTTGCAGACAACTTCCAACAGGAGAATATAAAATAAATGGCTATTACACTTCATTTTTAGAGTTCATTTTTGAAGATTTCATTTTGGATTTGCCGGAAACATTAAAAAATAGATATCAATCCATTTTTAATCACTTCACTAATTTACAAACAGAAAGCAATTCCGATAAAATTATCCTATTAATTCAGGAAATTATCAAGGTGATAGAAATATTTCTTAATGATATTAGCGGTCAAACGATACGTTTACTGCGTGATACAGAATCATTAAAAATAAATGCAAAAAATCATTCAGATTTTACAATAAGAATTCAAAAAGCTAATTACTGGATTGATGAATACATTATTCCTTTAAATGCCATACTTGATAAAGATCATCCCAATTCTATTGTCAATGCAATTATTCAAATTCAACGGTATTCAAGTGAAAAGAGAATACTTGCTGAAACATATGAATTGAAAAGAGAATTCGAAAAACTTTATGGCTCATCAGTGAACGCAAAAACTGAATTAGATCAAACTTTAAGTAAGCTTACCAGAGAGCTATTGCCATTATTAGAAAGAATAAAGAGTGATTCAATAATATTAAGTGGGTTCTACCATTTTGTTGAGAATGTTGATCATCCTGAAAATTATCTTGTTCCTTTGCCAACATTATTGAAGAGAACGAAAGGAAATGTATTTTCAAAAGTGTTTAGCAGTGAGGCCGAATTTTATATTGATCAATTTAATTATTCAACGCCCGAAATTCTCTATGAAGAGGAAAGTGAAGAGTTAGAATGGCTGCCTGATGCCAGTTTCTTCAAAGAAGAATTACTAAAGGAAAAAGAAGTCACTAATTTTTATCAATGGTGCCTTGATACCTTAAAAAAACATACGGAAAACATAACGATCTCAAAATATTTTATTATTTCTAATCTTGTTTTAGATGAGGATTTAATAGTTGAATATATTGATGATAGCAGGTTTGAAATTCAACTTTCAGATGCAACACTTAAAATGCCAAAAGTTAAGATATATGAAAAGCTACCCAACTGAACACAAAGAAATAGTAAGTAATCTATTGGATGGAAGATTTATTATTTACCCAAATCCAATGTTTGCAGCTATTCAAAAACAAGATGAAGAGTATAAGGAGTTTTTTAAAGCTTCCTATGGATTTGAATTAAATATTGATGCAGAGTTTGCCTATGTATCTTCAAACGAGGCAACGGAAAAGCGGACACGGGATTTTACACTCTTTCTTGCAATGCTCTGCCGGGAATTAGATTATAGCGGGAAAAACTTCAGAGATTCTATCGAGCTTGCAAGTTTTGATATTTCTGAGACAGAACAATTATTAAGGCAATCTTCTAAATGGGAAATTTTAGAAAAGACGACTGTTTCCAATTTCGAATCATTTATTGATTCTTGGCATAAAAAAAATGTTTTAAAGAGAACCGGCAATCAGTTCAAATTTACCAAGGCTGTTAAGCTATTTTTTGAATTCGCTGTTAATGTTGCTAATGCTAAACTTAAGGAACAACAATCAACGTAGTTAATATATTTAATAGAAATCATGAAAATTTTACATACAGCCGATTGGCATCTGGGGAAACGATTGGAATCGTTTTCGCGCTTTCAAGAACAGATTGAGGTGTTAACTGAAATTTGTGAAATTACTGAACGGGAAAATATCGATGCCGTTATTATCTCCGGGGATTTGTTTGATACTTTTAGCCCTCCTACTGAATCGATAGAGCTTTTTTATAAAACTCTTAAACGATTAGCCAATGATGGTAAACGAGCGGTTATAGCAATTGCTGGTAATCATGATTCCCCAGAGAGAATTGAAGCCCCTGATCCATTAGCGAGAGAATGCGGGATTATATTTGCAGGATTTCCAAATACCAAAGTAGTTCCTTTCAAATTAGAAGGAGGAATCAATGTCTCAAAAAGTGATGAAGGTTTTATTGAAATCTATCTGCCAAATATTAGTTTCCCTTTACGAGTATTATTGACACCATACGCCAATGAATATCGTTTAAAAACATTTCTTGGAATTGAAGACCCTGAAGCGGAATTAAGAAACGTTTTATCGGCACGGTGGCAGGAAATTGCTACTAAATATTGTGATGAAAAAGGAGTAAATATTCTTGCGGCCCATTTATATATGATGAAAAAAGATGGAGTTGCTCCTGAAGAACCGGAAGAGGAAAAGCCAATTAGTATTGGAGGAGCACAGGTTATATATACTGAAAATATCCCCAAACAAGTGCAGTATGTTGCATTGGGACATTTGCATCGAAAACAATTAATTGATAATATACCTTGTCCGATTTTTTATAGCAGTAGCCCGCTTGCATATAGTTTTAGCGAAGCGAATCAGGAGAAGTATGTAATAAAAATTGACATGGAGCCTGGCAAGCCTGCAAAATATCAGGAATTACTCTTGAGCAAAGGAAGAAAATTGCTTCGTAATGAATTTAACAATATTGATACCGCAGTAACATGGCTGTTAGAGAATCAGGAAGCGCTAATCGAACTTACTATTGTTTCAGATACATTTTTGACTGCCGATGAGCGGAAGCGATTATATAATGCTCATTCAGGTATTATTAATATCATTCCTGTTGTAACAAATGCAAGTTCATCTGACGATAACATTACCAATATTGATATTACTAAAGGTATTGATGAATTATTTGTTGATTACTTCAAATATAGAAATGGCGGACAAACACCAAATGACAGAATAACAAAACTATTTAAAGAGGTTTTAGCAACCGAGGAGGAAATATGATACCATTAAGTTTAACATTAAAAGGAATATACTCTTATCAAGAGGATCAAAACATAGATTTTATGCGACTTACTGAGGCTAATATCTTCGGTATTTTTGGCGCTGTTGGTAGTGGAAAATCTACAATCTTAGAAGCCATTTCCTTTGCCTTGTATGGAGAAACTGAACGCTTAAATCAGCGAGACAATAGAAACTACAATATGATGAATTTAAAGTCTGATGAGCTTTTAATTGATTACGTTTTTAAAACAGGCTCAAAAGATGATGAATATAGATTCATTGTTAAAGGGAAACGAAATAGTAAACAATTTGACAAGGTTGGCACGTATGATCGAACTGCACAAAAGAAAGAAGGGAACGATTGGATACCAATTGATATAAACACAGTAGAAAGCATAGTTGGACTTAGCTATGAAAATTTTAGAAGAACAATTATTATCCCACAAAATAAGTTTCAGGAATTTCTTCAACTAGGAGATTCTGATCGTACTAAAATGATGAAAGAAATGTTTCATCTTGATAAATACGAATTATTCAATAAGGTTTCCCTATTAGATCAAGAAAATAAATTAGCTAAAAATACTGTTGACGCAAGACTTATCCAAATAGGTGAAGTTACTACGGAGCAAATACAAACAAAAGAAAATCAATTCAAATTGCTTGGCGAAACAATTGAAAAAGATGAGAAGATTGTAAAAGGGAAACAGAAAACAGAGATAGAACTAAAATCACTTAAGGAAACTTTCGATAAAGTTACACTACAAACAAAGAAAGTAACTGATTTGGAATTAAAGGAGCCGGGAATAAAAAAACTTGAAAATAATATTCAAGAATTTGAAAAGTGCCAACTTAACTTTAAAGCTATACTGGAGAATAATAGAAGCATAAGTCTAAAAATAAAAACAAAGACGGAAGAAATCAGATTGCAGACTACAAAGTACAATGAGGGGAAGGTTTTGATTTCAAAAAAAGATACTGATTTTAAATTAATTAAGCCGAAATATGAAGCAAGAGATCAATTAAAAAGAAAATCCGATGAATTCGAGAAAATAATTAAGATCATTCAATTAGAGACAGAAAAAAAAGGGCTTGATGAAAAAATAGTAATAGCGGATACATTCATAAAAGAAAAAGATGATCAACTGAAAAAATTCAACTTACAACAAAAAAATCAAAAAACAGATTTATCCAGTTATAAAAAAGAGTTGCCAGATTTAAATGAGTTATCTGCAATTCGAGACTGGTTTACTTTAAGAAAAGGCATACTCAAAACAATAAAAGACTTAGAAAGGGAAGAATCAGAAACTTTATCGGATATTAAAACAGTTAACAAAAATCAAAATAAAGTTATTACACCGACAATAGTTAAATTATTGCCAGATTTATCCGAAGACCCCGATGCCGTTGAATACATTAAAAATTTGAAACAGGCCAAGAATAAAATTAAGAAGCAAATAGAAGATTTAGATGTTACGCTACAACATTTATCAACCAAAAATAAACTGGATGAATATGCAAAAAGTCTTACTAAGGGAGATCCTTGTCCATTGTGTGGTTCAAAGGAACACCCCCACATGCTTGATGTAAGCGATGTATCAAAAGCCATAAAAAAATCCAATCAGGTTAAATCAGAACATAATGATAATATTGAATTAATTGACCAAGCCATTCAAGATTTAACTACTGTACTGAAGCAAGTTGAAGCTTATACAGGGACTATTGATAAAGTGAGAAAAAAATGTCTTGCAGAAAAATCAAACTTGGAAAAACATGTTAAGTTATTTAAATGGAGAAAATTTGATAAAGAAGACGAGGAAGCGGTAAACAAGGCGTTTAAGGAAGCTGAAAAACTCCAAAAACAAATTAAGGCAATAGATGACGATCTGAATAAATTAGATACAGAAATCAAAAAAAATTCTGAACAGAAAGATAAGGCTGAAGCTAAACTTAAAAAAATACGTGAAGATATTTCCGGGAAAACGTCTTCGATTGAACTCCTCACCCGTCAACTTAAACTTTTAAAATATTCAGATCACAAAATCGCTAAAATAGAAACCCTACAAAAGAATATTTCCGCTTTAGATACCGAACACAAAGAGATTGAAAAATTCTTTCTTCAAATAGAGAAAGAAATAAAGGAATTACAAGCCGGGGAACATACATTGAAAGGAAACATTGAAAGCGGAAGAAAGACTTTACTTGAAGATGAAAACAATCAGAAGAAATTAGATACAAAAATCAGAAAGCTATTAAAAGATCATGGATATACTTCTGTTGAGTTGGTTGAAACAATATTAAAGTTGAATCTTAACATTGAACAAGAAAGGAAAAAGGTTACTCAATACAGGCAAGAACTTCATTTATCAATAGAGACGCTTAAAACATTAAAGGAACAGGTCGGGAATAAGAAGTATGACGAAGAGGAACATTCTAAATTGAAAAAAGAAATTCAAAGTTTAAATGAAAATCTTGATAAATTAAAAGGTGAAAAAGGAAGTGTTGAGAATGAGGTAAAATTACTCAAAGAAAATCTTAAAATTCGAGAAGCCTTAAAAAAAGAACAGGCCGAATTAGTGCTTAGAGAAGAAGATATTAATACCTTAAAGCAGCTTTTTAAGGGAAGTGGGTTTGTTAACTACATCTCTTCAGTTTATTTAAAGAACCTATGTAAAGCAGCAAATGAGCGTTTCCACAAATTAACCCGTCAAAAACTGAAATTGGAAATTACAGATACAAACAATTTTCAAGTACGGGATTTCTTAAACGATGGACAGGTTAGGAGTGTTAAAACATTATCGGGAGGGCAAACATTTCAAGCTGCCCTTTCTTTAGCTTTAGCGCTGGCAGATAATATTCAAAAGCTAACTAAATCCAATCAAAACTTTTTCTTTTTAGATGAAGGGTTTGGATCACTCGATAAGGAATCGCTACAAATAGTATTTGAGACTTTGAAGGCCCTCCGTAAGGAAAATAGAATTGTTGGTGTAATTTCTCACGTTGAAGAAATGCAGCAAGAAATAGATACATACTTAAATATTCTTAATGAAGAAGGAATAGGCAGCGTTATTACAACAACCTGGGGTAAGGCCTAATTTGCTACTTGAGTGTCTTAATATCTTGATATAGTTGCTTTAAATGATCATTTGACATATCCAAGATTGGCTCATACATAAACGAATTCAAATGTATATTTTCGGGCGTCATTAAATTTACCTGTTCTAAAAATTCAATATTTGCTATTTCACCTGAAAAATCTTGTTTGTATTTTCCTATAAGAGCAGAAGTCTGATTTGATACTATGCCTTTCCAGAAAACATCATCGTTAATTTTGGTTATCATAAACTCTTCCGATTTGAGGCGAATGGCGATTGCAAGAACGATCTTGTTTTCCAATTCAATAATTTCAGAATTGTCATTTAGAATTGCATCAGCAATTTCGTAAGTTAAATCGAGTACCATTTTACCCGGATTACTTAATACCACAGTACTTTTATCCTTCAAAATATCTCTATAAATAACTTGAAGGTCGGCAACAGTAATTGTTTTTGTATCTTCTTTGATATGCAGAAGTGATGTTAATTTTAAAAAATAATTCGCATACCCTGAGTATTCTGCAATATTCCTCACAAAAGGAATTGAAGCAATTAGCATAGATTCTTTTCCAGCCTGGTGAAATTCATTTTTCCAAGTGTCAAAAGGATTTTTTTGATATTTTTCTTCAACTAATCTAATACTGTCCACAGTTCGTATAGTGTTAAGTCTGTTTTTGCGTTGCATATCCAATCTGCCACTTACAGTTCTGTAGAAATCGAAATTATGCGTTAGTATTATTTGTTTAAAATAATTTTCTTTTGAAATATCTTTTAGATATTCAATAATTGCATACTTATTTTTATAATCAAATGAATCAGCAATATCGTCAATAACAAACAATGTTTCCTGATTACTCTGTTTACGGGCCTCAACCTCAAAAATAATATTCAAAATATATAACGCTCTTAATTCGCCATTACTTAAGACTTTAAATAATTCATCTTCGGCAATTGGTGCGCTACCGGAAGAATCTTGGAAAACAAATTTAATACTTGGTCCTTCGCTCCGTAGGATCACATCCTCCTGGTTATCCACCGACAATTTAAAAGGAACAAAAAAGCGTCTATTAAATTCTTGTATCACTTGCCTCCACTGTGTTTCTTCCTTTTTCGCCTGCTCTACAATTTTCTCGATAGCCTTCTGTCCTTTACTGTATTCTTGTTCTAATATTTTATACGGCTCAATATTTTTCTTCAAATATGAAATCCATAGTTTCTGCCTGAAAGCACTCAGATTTGCCAATTCTGGAAGTATTATTGGATTGGCCTCTATATAATCTCTAAAGCCCCGTAATTCCTGATTTGCAGTGATTTTTTTATCAATTTCATCAAAAGCCTTAACCAGATCAGGATTATTCAGAATACTGTCCTTTTCTTGTTGGATAACTTCTTCCAATTCCTCCTCTGTGCTAATAACCTTGTTTTCTTTCTTCGAATTGAGAGAAACAGAATGATTGGCTTTAAAAAAGCCATTGTCCTTCAAATTTTTTGCTATAGTCGAGGCATTATTATGATTGAACACTCCTTTTTTAAAATATGTAGACGAATCAACCAATTCGTTATACTTTTGGATATATTCAGAAAGCTTTGTCTTAAAGTCTTTAGTTTCTAAAAAGGCTACTGCTTTTTCATTAAATATTTTTTGATAGATAATGGTTTCCAATACAGGTTCTGCTTTATCAAGAACCTCTGCCTTTACTCTTTGTATTGATTTAAAAAACTCTTTAGGGTTATGTGTAAAGTCGTTTGCAAATGCCTCTTCAATTCCATTTTTCATTCCCACAAGAGATTTTAATCCATCAATCAAAATCTCTTTCTTTTCATCAATATCCGCATGAATTTTTTCGTATTTTTCCTTTAGCTCTTTATTAACTAAAAGCGTTGACATTTTTTTTGACTTATAATCTTGGGCATAAGGAACAATAACAAAAATATTTGCGCTGTTAATTTCCGCTGCAACCTCATCAGTTATTTTTCTCTTTGTTTTCCTGTCTTTAAATATCGAATCTTGAGATGTTTGTCCATTGCTTATATCTAAAAATGTTTTGGCAAATGATGTTTTCATTACTCCATTTGGAGCATAAATAGCGTATGTTGATCTTGCAGAAAAATCAAACTCATAATCTAATTTTTTAATACCGTAACAATTTTCTAATTCTACTTTTAATTTTTTCATATTATATTCTTGAAAGTTATAATTCTGTTTATCGTGGTGGCATCACTCAAGATAGGGTCATACTTTAATGTCAAAACTTTTCAATAGCCGTATGAATAACTCTTCCACATTAACAGTACCTAATCCCATTTCTTTAAAAACGGCCTTATCAGGTAAATCGTTAGCTATAGCATTGGCAAATGCCTGCATGTGAGCTTTTATACCCGGAGGTAATTCAAAATTATCTTCTTCGGCAAGCAATACCGCTAACCGGAATACATCAGCTTTGTGTTTACGAATATGTTTTTCATCTTCCTGCTCACCCCTAGCTTTTCGTTCGGTCATTTCTAAAAATGCTTTTGCTTTCAGACAAATAAGCGCTTCGGTATTTGCCCGGTGCAAACCATTTTCCAGCGTGCTGTGTTCAATCATATAGTTATAATACTCATCGCTCAAAAGAATCGCAGAGAGGCTTGAAAGATCATCATCAACAGGTATAGGAGTAATATGAATACTTTCGTCCGGTTCAATTACATCCGGTAAGCGTGAAAACAATTCTATCTGATACGGAAATTCTTTATTCTCCGGTTTAGTAAAACGATAGTATCTTCTGTCGTCATCACTTTTTTCCTTTCGCTCATAATTGCCATCTTTTATAAACTTCCAGAATTGCCTGACAAATTCGGCTGAAAGGGCTTCCACTACCAGGATAATATCAATATCCTTGGTTGCTCTTGGTGTAAAACCGGCTTCATCAATAATAATATCACAGGCAGTACCACCAATAATTACATAATTATCAGGGTAGTCATTAAAATATTCTTTGAATTTGTCTAAACCTCTTACCATGTGTATTCTTTTATTATTTGTTCCAGGGCCATTTCAATCCGCTCATCATGACTGTCTTTCAGGCTTAAATAAAGAGAAAGCGGATCAACACTTCCTTCTTCGGTAATACCTGCGGTTAACTTTTCCGGATTATATTTCCAAACTTCCAGGCAATATTTTCCCTCATATTCATTTTCGTTAATAAGCCTGCCTGCTTTTTGTAAAGCATAAAAAACGTTTTTTTCAATGGCGTAATATTCTTGTTTGCCCGGATTCATGTCGCTGTATTCCGGCAAGGCAGAGGTATTTGCTAGGAGCATATTTTTTTCCGGCTTTTCGTCAACAAACACTTTTTTCAATACGGGATTAACCATTTTGGGCAATGCGGCCTTCCACAATTCGTTTCGTTGTGGGTATTTAAAATAAATATACTTTTCTTTAGTTCCCTTTACTTCACACAATTCAAGATTCAACAGGTTTTCTACCGCTTTGGTAATGGCCATTTGAGTATAATCAAATTTTTTTGCCAGTTCCTTAAAAGTATATTCCTCTATTTTCTTTTTTTCTTCAGGATGTAAAATATAATAAAGCAATATGAATTGTGCAGAAGGTAATAATCGCTCCGTTTTCTGCTTTCTTTTTTTATTAATATGGCTTTCATTCAAGTCGATCATTAAATCCGGTAAAAAAAACTGGTGGCCGGGTGCAATGAAATTAATGCCTGCATCTATCAGTCTTCTTCTATCTAATGTTGCAACCTGGGGAACAGCGATAACTATTTTCTTATTAAGCGCTTTCCTGATTACCTGCAATTGCTGTTTTAGTTGTCCAATGTTAAATTGATCCTGTTGAAGATCAGCCAGAATAAATTCATGATTATATATTGTAAACTTATAGAAATGAAATGCCTGGGTAATATAATAGGGCAATACTCCCTGCTCCTCTTTTTTTAGGGGAGTAATTTTGATTTCTATTCCTAATACCTCCTGTATATAATGCCTTACTTGTTCCATTCTCCTGCAAATATAATAAACTTATAATAAACTATTACCATTTATTATATAAATATTAGTTTATTATATTGATATTCAATTAATTATAATATATTAATAATTGAAGAATTCTTAAAATCACGGTTTTCATTGTGCCTTACGTACCCCAACTGGTTGGTAAGCATTTCGGTGGCCCCGATCTTAAAAGCTGGAATATTACAGTGATGATGGCCATAGATCCAGTAATCGATGTTTAATGGTTCTATAAAATCAAACAATTCAATAGCAAAAGCTTCATTCAAGGCATCACCTTTATACTGCTCCGGATAATTCAAAAAAGTCGGTACATGATGTGTAACTACAACAGTTTTTCCGTCATAGAATTTATTCATTTCCTGTTCAATAAAATTATACGATTCCTCATGAAGCTGATTGAACTGAGCAACAGACAAGCGGTAGCCATTAAATTTGATAACCCGGAAATCACTTATCCCCCTTTCAATTTGCCATTCATAAGCGGGACTGATTTTTGACCACAGCGTAGAAAAAATAAACCGGACATTGTTATGAAGTAAAGTAATGTTGTTGACTAAAAAAACATTCTTTCTGATTTTTTCATTAAGTACTCCGCTCTTCTTTGCTGCGTCAAAAGAATAATATTCATGGTTACCGGGAATCCAGTAAACAGCTTCAAACTTACCGGCAATGTCATTGAGAAAATCATCGTGCTTATCCAACACTGCAAAGGGAATAATATCACCTGCAAGGATCAGAATATCAGCGTTAGCCTGTATAGGATGTTCCTTAAGGAATGCCTTGTTCTCAGGGAATTCCAAATGTAAATCTGAACAATATTGAATTTTTAAAGACATTTTTGCAATACAAATCAACTGCAAAAGTAAAGCTTTTCTGTGGTGAAGTTTTAACCGAAAAACAAAATACGTATGCTCTCTAAGAAAGGAGAAAACCTAAATAGAATGAATTTCCTGTATATCAAATTAGTTCATATCTTTGTGAACAATTAAACAATTAAACTGTGAAAGATAAAAAAGTTTACGAGTTACACGCAGAAGTGTGTAAAGCACTTGGGAATTCTTTAAGAATAGAGGTAATAGATATTCTTCAAAAGGGAGAACTATGCTTTAGTGATATTTTAGAAGAAACAGGAGGCTTAAAATCCAACCTTAGCCAGCATTTATCTATAATGGTAAGCAACGGTATCCTGAAAGTGAGAAAAGACAGCCGATGTAATTATTACAGCCTTTCTTCATCAAAAGTGGCAAAAGCCTGTTCACTTATGCGGGAAGTGTTAATTGAAAATCTTAAAAAGCAACAAGAACTTCATAAAAGTATTTTAAAATGAGTAAAACAATTTTAGTATTAGGTGGCGGATGGGGCGGTTTAACAGCAGCTCATGCCTTAAAAGGTAAATTACTTGGTGATTATCGTATCGCTGTCATTGAAAAAAGACAATCATTTGTTTTTTATCCCTCCTTCCTCCGGGCAATGATTGGAGAAACAACCGGATTAAAATACATTGAAAGTCCTTTGAAAAACCTTTTAAAGAAGGACTTGGAAATAATCAATGAAGAAGTGATCCGCATTGATCCCGAAACAAAAACAGTTTACACCAATGCACAAACTATTCAAGCCGATTATATTATTATCGCAATGGGAGCAGAATTATATCCTGAAACAATTCCCGGATTTAATGAACATTGCCTGAACATTTACGATAAACAAGGAGCATTTGACATTCACGAAAAACTTAAAACCTTTACCAAAGGTAAAATTGCATTTCTCGTTACCCGTACACCGTTTCGCTGTCCTCCTGCACCATACGAAGCAGCCATGTTAGCCGAGTGGTTTATAAGAGAAAAAGGAATTAGAAATGATGTTGAGATTTCCATATACACACCCGAAAAATTTCCTATGCCTTCTGCCGGAGAACAAGTGGGTGAAGCATTCAAGCAGATACTAAATGCACATAACATTCAATTTTTTCCGGAGAATACTGTTACAAAAATTGAAGACCATAAAATCATTTTCTCAAATAATAAAGAAGTGAGTTGCGATTTGCTTATTGGAGTTCCACCACACGGTGCACCTAAAGCAATTGTAGAATCAGGATTAACCAATTCATCCGGCTATATTCCGGTTCATCCTCAAACAATGGAAATGCTCGATAACGTGGAAGAACTCACTACACGCTTTCCCGGCATTTATGCCATTGGAGATAGTGCAGGTATAATGTTGTTGAATGGGAAGTATCTACCCAAAGGCGGAGTTTTTGCCGAAGAAGAAGCGTAGGTAGTGGCAAGAAATATCGCCTCATTAATTAAAGGAGAAAAGCCTACGGCAGCATTTAACGGTCAGGGAGTTTGTTATGTGGATGTAGGAGACGGAATGGCTGCTGAAGGTGCAGGGGATTTCTACGCCTACCCTGATCCCGTTGTAAAGCTGGCAATTCCATCCAAAGAAAGCCGGAAAGCCAAACATGAATTTGAACGCATTTTTGAATGGTGGTTTACAGAATATCAAAATAAATAATATGAAGACAAAAATCATTTTACCAATTGTAGCAATCGCAATAATTGCTTTTGCTTTTAAAACGATTTCTTTTCAGAATGGAAAAGAACCCTGGAGCAAAGATCAGTTAATGGAACCGGCAGACCTTGCAAAAATCATTAATGACGTATCAGCAAAGAAACCGATTATATACAGTGTTGGCCCCGGAGCAAACATTAAAGGAAGTATTGAGATGGGCGCTGCACAGGAAAAGGAAAATCTTGATAAGTTAAAAGCGGCTCTCAGTAAATTTGATAAAAATACCGAAATAGTTATCCTATGTGGATGCTGCCCTTTTGAGCATTGCCCAAATATTCGTCCTTCATTTGATCTCCTTAACGAAATGAAATTCACAAATCATAAACTTCTTAATCTAACGAAAAATCTAAAGGTGGACTGGATTGATAAGGGTTATCCAATGAATGACTAAAAATGAAAAATTATGAAATCAAAAATCATTGCCCTATCCGTTATTATTCTGAGTATTGTTTCGGTTAATACTCTGATAAAACAAGAAACGTTTTATCATCCTGAATTCAGAGAAACACAAAGACCCACTTCATTCGGCATAAGTACAGCTTATGCCTACCCGCCAGCAGTGGGGATTTTAACCGATTCTCCTAATTGTTTGAGTTGCCACGCTAATAACGGACCCTGGAAAGATGATCCAAACACTATTATTGACATTCTTGACAAGGACACAAAAAAGTCGTTGAAACAAGCTGACGGAACATTTTTGATTGAAACTAAAAAAGGTGAGCAAAAGACTGTACTTACAGTTATAGGGAATAGAAAAAATAATTCCATTCCTGCATCTTACAGAAACGCATGGTTATACATTGACCCTAACACTATTGGTAAAAGTTCACTTTCAAAATTTGCTCCCAATTGGGATGTCAATTTGCCAATGTCATGCCGTTTGGTTGGCGATAATTTAAAAGGATATGAAGATGCAAACATCACAAGTTTGCCAATGACCATTCAGCCGCTTGAAAATGCAAAGGATGCTGAAATCAGCTTGCAGGTGATGCTTACCCAAGGAGAAGCAGTAAAAAACAATGCTAAAGAAGGCATGACAGGCAGTTACTTTGAACGAAAGGTAAAACTGATAGTAAAATGATAGATACTTCTGCTGCATTTGACCAAAATACTTTGGAATATGATAACTGGTTTGAAAAACATAAAACAGCTTATCAGTCTGAACTTTTAGCCGTTCAGCAAGCCATCCCCAAAAACAAAAAGGGAATCGAAATTGGTGTTGGCACAGGCCGTTTTGCCAAACCATTAAACATAAAATTCGGAGTTGAGCCATCCGAAAACATGGCGCAGGTTGCAGAACAAAGAGGAATAAAGGTTATAAAGACAGTTGCCGAAAACCTTCCTCTTGAAAACGAAACTTTTGATTTTGCATTGATGGTAACAACAGTTTGTTTCCTTTCAGACATTCCTAAAGCATTTAAAGAAGTCCATCGCATTTTAAAACCGAAAGGAGAAATGATCCTTGCTATCATAGACAAAAACAGTGAACTCGGAAAGAAATATGAAAAGGAAAAACTATCAAATAAATTTTATCAGGATGCACATTTTCATTCCACCGAAGAAATAACAGAATTGCTGAAACAGGCTCATTTTGAAAAATTTGAATACTGGCAAACACTTACCCAAAAAAACGAAAAAGAAATTGAACAACCAATATCGGGATATGGGAAAGGGAGTTTTGTTGTAATAAAAGCTCAAAAGAAAAATGGCAAGTAATATAATCATAGGAACTCTTACCGATGACGGTATTGAAATGGCTGAACGAAAAGGTATCGGACACCCTGATACCATTTGCGATCAAATTACAGAGCAGATTTCCATTGAACTAAGCAAATATTATTTACAGAGATTCGGCGCTATAATGCACCATAACGTAGATAAAGCCCTTTTAATCGGAGGGCAATCACAGACGGCATATAACGGTGGCAAAATGATAAAACCAATTTCTTTGATTCTTGCGGGCAGAGCCACTCATCAGGTAAGTGATAAAATAATTCCTGTCGAAGAAATCGCAGTTGAAACAGCAAAAAAATGGCTGAAACAAAATATCCGGCATCTTGATGTTTCAAAAGACATTCATATTACCTCAAAAATACGTCCGGGGAGTGTTGATTTGGTTGAACTGTTCAATCGTTTTGGGAAAGGTGAAATTCCATTAGCAAACGACACCTCATTCGGTGCAGGATATTATCCTACTACATTTCTTGAAGATATGATCATTAAGATTGAAGAATTGTTAAATGATCCGTCTACAAAAAGCAAATACCCTTTTATCGGAGAAGATATTAAGGTGATGGGTGTAAAAGATCCTGCGATGAGTTATTATACTATTGCGATTGCAATGATTGACAAATACATTACTGATTTGAATGACTATGTTTCTAAGATCAAACAGGTGCGGGAATTTGTGCAATCAAATTTGTCTTTAGCAGAGACAACTATTTATATCAACACAGCGGATGATTACACTCGTGAAAGTATTTATCTCACAGTAACAGGCACAAGTGCAGAAAATGGTGATGACGGTCAGGTAGGCAGAGGAAATCGCATCAATGGTTTAATCACACCCTATCATCCCATGAGCTTGGAGGCAACAGCGGGTAAAAATCCAATAAGCCACATTGGTAAAATATACAACTATTTTGCAATGGATTTGAGTTGTGCCATTGTTGAAAATCACTTTGCAGACGAAGCAAATGTTTTTATTGTATCACAAATAGGTAAACCAATAAATGATCCACAGCTATTGCATATAAAACTTAAAAATATTGATGTTGATAAAAAACTCATTGAAGATTTAGCAAATGAAAAGCTCAGCAGGCTTTCTCAATACTGGAAAAGAATAATAAATGTGTAACCATAAAAACAAAAAACAATGAAAATCCTAATCTTAATCAATGATGCTCCTTATGGAACGGAAAAGGCTTACAACGCTTTGCGTTTAGCAAACCAACTTGGCAAAGACCATGAAACAGTTGAAGTCCGTATTTTCTTAATGGCTGATGCTGCAACTTGTGCCATCGCCAACCAAAATACGCCCAATGGATATTACAACATTGAGCGTATGGTAAAACTTGCTCTCACAAAAGGAGCAAAAGTAAAAATCTGTGGAAGCTGTGCCGATGCAAGAGGATTGAAAAACGCAGCACTTATTGAAGGGACAGAAATAAGTACGATGGCGGAACTTACCAATTGGGTAGTGGACAGCGATAAAGTATTGGTATTTTAGCAGTACTCCAGATGAATAGAAAACTGCATATCAAGGATAAAATAGAAATCAATAAAAGTATCAAGGCTGCTCCTTTTAAAAAGGGAATCAGGAAAACTACGCCTCATAAGCACAATAATTATTTCGAGATCATTTACTTGTCAAAAGGCAGTGGACATCACTTTATAGATTCACGCAAATATTTGGTTAAGCCACCTGTCATGTATTTTGTGAGGCAGGAACAAGTACATTATTGGGAACTAAATAAAGAACCGGAAGGCTTTGTAGTTATTATCAAAAAATCATTTATAGAAAAAAGCCTCGACAAAGAACTTAAATCCCTGTTTACAAAGGTCAGTAAGCAAAATAGTTTAAGTGTAAAAGATAATTCAACTATCCATGAATTGTTTAAGCTCCTTACAGAAGAAAATAAAACCGAATCTGAAAACACCTTTTCTATTACAGAAGGACTACTCAAAGCCCTGTTATCAAAAGTGCTGGAAGTGGCAAAACCTATTATTAATAAAACTGAAATAAAATCAGATTTATACCAGTCATTTATTAACGTATTAAGTACGGGCAATACCATTAAAAACAAGGTTGCACATTATGCAGCAATATTGAACACCTCTCCTCAAAACCTCAATGCCGCTTGCCGGAAAGCAGTTAATCAGGCGTCCGCAGAAATTTTAGCGGAATTTATTTTAAGCGAGGCGAAACGACTATTGCTTTATACCGATAAAACCGTTTCGGAAATTTCTTATGAACTGGATTTTTCTGATCCTTCTCATTTTGTAAAGTATTTCAAAAGGATTTTAGGGAAAACACCGCTGGTTTTCAGAGCAAATTCCTGATACCAAACTATTTTCAAATAGACCATACTTTATTTGTTTTATTGTATCAAATTTGTCAGGTGTAAAACCAACCAACTTTGTACACAATGAAAAAATTGATTGTAAATGGAATGTTTACTTTGCTATTGACAGCAACAATTATCCAGTCCTGTACTCAAACAAACCCACCTGTCAACGATACTGTGCAAGGCAAATGGATTAGAGGAACGGAAAAGGAAAAAGTGGAGATCATTGAAAAGCAGTTCCGGGGATTTGACAAAGCAATGATGGAAACAGGTTATCGCTATCAGGAGTTATATTGGGCAGGGCAGGATGAAAATTGGGAATATGCCGATTACCAGTTAGAAAAG
>Ga0156174_1020_pt1 | contig 28439 bp, 30 predicted proteins | sample RifCSPlowO2_12_FD_107827 | JGI IMG/M metagenome (GOLD analysis project Ga0156174, IMG submission 107827) | Bacteroidetes bacterium RIFCSPLOWO2_12_FULL_35_15
CTCCAGCAGAGCCGATATCCTCTTCTGATTTACAGCTGAATTATACAATTATTTTAAATCAAATCCACCAACTATTTTTTGCACCATTACCATTTTATCCTAATCAAAAAAGCTGAACCAATTTGCCAATTGGGTTCAGCTTTTTTGATTTTTAAATTATACCAATTGAAATATTTAAAAGTCTAATCATCCTCTCCTTTTTTCAATTATACCAATTCTAAATATATTATTTCCGAAATTTAGCCCAACACAATCTCGATATGTCTGCTTCAACGCAGAATGCTCGAAATGACAGCGTGGTGTCATTTCGATTGGAGTCGAGAAACGAGCGAGGTAATTTAAATTGGACTAATTTATACTGGTAAATGCTATTATACCAATTACAAATATATTTTGGTCCAACAAATTCCTGCGCACAGTCTTCGACATACTCTGACGGACTTCACACATTGGACCATTTTATAAAAACCCTTGGTATTAGAAGGTTTGGGTGAGGTTTTTAAAATGGACTATTTTATATTTCAAATTGGTATTATTCCTGAACTACACTAATTTTTTGTAATCGATGGTCAATCGATAAAATATAGATACCTGTTGAAAACTCTGACAGATCAATTTTTTCAATATTATTTTCTATTTTTTTAATTAGAACTACCCTGCCTGTAAGATCGAACACAGTTAACGACTTATCCACATCATTTTTAGAAATTTCAATATTAAAAATTCCTGAAGAAGGATTCGGATACACTTTGTAATCATATCTTTTTTTGGCTGTAATCTCTGTTGAAGTCTCATTTGAAAAGAAATAGTCAATTAATACACTCATTAAATCAATTCTCTCAGAAGCGTTGTAAACTGTTTCGAATGGAAAGGCCCAATAAACCAATTTACCGGAAATGGTGCCGTTTGGAAACATTCCATTAAAATGCAAAGCAGAATTTTCGGAACTTGTACAATACGTTAAATCTGCCACAGCACCATTGAGTGGAGCAATTACATCAGGATAACTGACATTGTATGTCCCATTTGTGCCATTATCAAAATGAGCAGAATCAGTTGAATAAAAAATTCCGGTAGCTTTTGAGAGGTAACAAGAGTTTGCTGTTCCTGCATTTGGAGCATCAAATAAATAACTAGCCATTAAATAATTATTGTAAAAATCCTTATCCGAAGTTGAACCTAAATGATCCAGGTCCCACCCTATTTCGGATCCGGAAACAAAAAGATTTCCTCCTCCTTGCAAATATTGTTTAATGATAGTTTGTTCACTGTTGCTGAATGTTTCATTAACCGAACTCTCTTCACCCAAAATATAATCAGCAGCAAAATAATTTTCAATATCAATCACTCCGGAAGTAATCGCTTCGTTGGTTGCAGAAGAAAAGCCTTTTTGTTTATTCCAGATAGCTAGTCCGTGTTGAATAATAAAGTTGGACGTATTTCCGGTTACCATTCTGTCGAACCCATTAACAATCAAAATACTGTCGGCATTTACAGATGTTGTTGCTGCAAGAACTTCAGAAGTCGAGGATGTTACACTATAAGTTTGATTAAAAGCTTCAATTTTTACAAAATATAGTTGATTGCTTGTCAAGCCTGATAAAAGAATATTTGTTTTTACTAAAGTTGTTGCTGCTCCATAGCTTATTCCGTTAGTACTAGTATAAACTTTGTAATGTGTAGCATCCGCATCATTTGCAACAATTATTTTTATGGCAGTCGGACTGAATCTTGTAACAGCAAATGTTGTTGGTTTATTCAATGAACTAACCACAGTGCTGTACGGATATTGCGGAGTTGAAATCACACCTTCATCACTCAGCAAAGAATTTAAAGTAGAAGACTGTAAAATATTTTTTACTGTTGTTGGAGCACCCTGATACGTTACCACGTTTTGTATCAAACGGATGCCGTGACTATAATCCATGTACGTATCAGCATGAACATTGCTTAAAGGTTGAATGGGGGAACCATTTGTTTGATGCCATCCATAGATCACAACACGATTGGCAGTTGAATAAATACTATTGCTGATAACAACATCTTTTTTGTCTCCGGAAACTAAATTTCCTAAAGGGTATGTTCCAATCACGGCATTTCGTTGACCTTTTACAATAGTATTGTGGTCATCAAAAACCGGAACAGTTGTCATTAAAGGTCCTGGAGAAATTGGGGAAGGAGCAAGTTTAACTTTCGCAGCGGTCCAAATATCATTTACCATCTTTCTTGTTGGAAGTGTGCATCCTGTGAGATCAGCAATTTGAGTGGCTAACATCGGACTCATCGGACAAAGGAAATAGTTTGTATCTGTGCCTACTGCTAAATAATCCGGTAACACATAATAGGTTATAGAATCATTGGAACCACTTATTACAGCGTAGCTTTTTACAGGAACTAAGTTGCGGTAAAAATCCGGAACGTTTCCATTGGAGATCTCTGTGTAGATCTGGTTCTCTCTATTTGTTAGAGACAAACTTCCGGAACTGATCGTACTAACAAACTGACTTCCTGTGATGGCTGATGCCGAACGTGGAGGTAAATTAAGTATTTGAGAGAACACACTGAAACTTCCAAATATGAAAATCAAAATTAATATCTGTTGTTTTTTCATTTTTTTAATCCGCTTGGCTTTTCTTTGCGTATTTCAAATTTAAACAAAAAAAGCTGAACCATCTGGCCTTAATTACGCAAGTCTAATTTCAAGTTAAGGATTAAAAACGAAAGACCAGAGAAATTTGGTCTTTTTTTTTATTCACATTTGGTTTTTGAATTTTTCTTTCTATTTATTAGAAAATAAGGATGCTGTCCTTAATTTTTAAAGAATTAAAGATTGAGAATTTAAACAATATGGGAGTTCGCAAAAATATCCTTATGTTTATAATAAATTAAGCGGAGACGGTTAGATTCGAACTAACGACACTGTGACATGTTATAGTTTTTCAGACTATTGCCTTCGACCACTCGAGCCACATCTCCACAAAGCCATCATTTTTATAGAAATGGTGGCTTTACTTTGATAAATAGTCTGAAATTTTCTAAAGGTGTTATTTGTGGCATCACAGGTCGAATAATACGAAGAGTGGAATCGAAAAAACAGGTCATTCCCGAAAAGAAATGTCATGTACCCCAACGACTTTTAGCCCATTTCTTTTGAAAATGGGCAAGAATTCTCCAAAAATCACATTACATTATTTTTTCATAAGCAATGCCAGTATTATAGAATACATAAGTTTTATCAATTAAAGCACAAGCGACATCAATAAATACATATTGGAAATCACGTAACCTCGTGTTTAATCTTAATTCGGGTAATATCTTTTTAAATGTATTTACCATGCCTCTGAATATATTATTAGCTAATGCAGAGGCAATCAAGAAAACCGTATTCTCATTCATATTCATAAATGGAGGTAGATTCCAACCGAAATCGTTTTTCATAAATGAAAATTGACGTTCGGCATTTCCTCTTTTGTTGTACTCAAGAACAATTTCTTCTGAAGCTCTTTTGAAGTCATTCGTTATAAAAAATTTATATTCATAACCATCAATTTCTTTCCAATTGGTATCATTATAGGGTTTTCCAGGTTTTTTCAAAACATTTTTCTTTGAAAGAATACGTAATTTTTCTTTAACAGATTCAATTCTATCTGATTCTTCTTTATCAATTAATTTAAATGTTTCATTTGTTGGGATTCTTATAGCTACAACTCTCCAAGTCTTTGAAATAATTCCTGTCTCGGGCCTATCATGCATCTTATAAGGAATATCGGCAATTTCGCAGTTCCAGAAAAAATTTGCAGTTTCAATTTCAGTTTTTCTCCATGTGTTACATTTTTTTAACTCCTTTTTGAAAGTTTCCATTTTTTTTGTGAAAGGAAACCGTACATTAAATTTTATTCCTCTTGAATCAAGCATCTCGAAAGCTTCTTTGTTATATCCAGCGGCATCACTTATAACACGACCAATTTTTATTTTTGACTCATCCAAAAGGTTTAAACAATTTTCTAAGCATTCCTTGAATTGGAATCGAGCTCCTGCATCGCCATTCCTCATACTTATATAAACTGGCAATTCTTTAATTAAACATACCATCGGATTAAATCCAATTCTTGAACAATCTATCTGTCCTTTATCATTGACGTTTCTACTTGCTCCTCTGCATTCAGTCGGGATAAATGTTGCATCAATATCTAGTGTGTAAGAGCGCCCTTCTGTCAGGGCACCAGCACGTTTGGTGGCTTTTACAAGCGTGCGATTCATTGGAATATTATCATCATAATCAGTGAATACAATTTTCCCTTCTGCTCCATTACTTATGGTTCTTGCTGTTAAAGTTTCTGTCGCCATTTTTTTCATTCCTCTTCCGAGAGTATCATGACTAGGAAGTTTCAGTCCAGGTATGATAGATAATTTCTTTTTTAGATTCGTAATATGGTCAAGTCTTGTTCCTCCGCAAAGAGAAGTTAATACCCAAGCTATGAGAATATCCTCATAACCAAAGGTAGATTGAGCGACTCTTTTTCCTAAGCACGTACGAATGACCTGTGGGATTCCGAATTCCTTAATTTTCTTAAGGATTGGCACAGCACCTCCGTGCGGAGTAATATTGATATTTGACCTTATCGCTTTCATTTTTTTTGCTAATACTTAGCAACTGCTTTCATATTAAAATTGTTTAAATAATTTTTTGAGTGATTCTTTTTCTATTACAAATTATTTTAGAAAGGTGTTACATCTGCCATTTTTTCAGCTTTCTGTTTTTACATTTTGTTTCCTACTATACTATACCCTTTTAAAAATTTCTGCGTTACATATTTGCATTTTTTGCAAAATTATTTTTCGTTTTTTTCAAAAAAATGCTCTTCCGAAAAATTCCGGAATGGCGTTACAAAAAAATGAGCGTTTAAAGAATATTTATGAACACTCATAAAAACCGACTGTTTGCCATGTTGTCAGTTACTTTTTTCTTCTTTTTGGTTTAATTGAATTCAATTGCTGCAAACTAATTTTCTCAATCAGAACTCTTCGTGTGAACAACATTTGTTCATCATCATTTTTACAAGAAATGGATTCGAGATAACCAAGTATGTTTTCTGAAATGTCTTTTGGTTGACTTTTATTTGTGAGCGGAAAGCCACCATACTTGATTGTATTCTGATGGCCTATCGAAAAACAATGAAGCATGGGGGCTAATCGTAATCCAAAATATTCGAGCAGAGCGTAATTATTTACAAGTGCAGGGTCTTCAACATAAGTGATATAGCCTTGTGTACTAACTATTCATTCATCGAATAAATTTGGCAATTCCTGAATTACCACAGGAAAAAGAGGATAACATTTGCCATTGACTCCGATAAATAAACTATATCTATCATTTGAATAAGCTAATATTTGAAGCGCATGCGCTTGATTAATATCTTTCGTTTTTAAGTGCTCTGCAAGTAATAATAAGCGCGGTATGTTTTCGATTGGATTTCTCATTAGTATACACTTTTATATTTAAATTTTTTAATTATTTTTTTTGCTAATATTTTTTTTAATTGAACACTAATAATTTGTTCTATGTCTTCTTGCTCCTTTAGTGAAATAAATTCATAAATGTTATTTGCTAAGTCGCTTGGAGTTGCATTATCACCTAATGGCTTCCCTTTATAAATGGGGTCTTGGTATCCCGGAATGAACAAATGAAATAACTCATCTACTGTTAGATTAAAATAGATGGCAGCACTCGTTAAAGCATTCAGCTGATTGTGTTTAACAAAGTAGAGTTCTCCATCATCGTTATATTTCCATTTCTGAGAGTCTATCTTAGCAAGTGCTGCAAGCGCCCAATCAAAATGTTCGATTTTACAGCCGGCTTTGTTACAATTATATTCTGTTGTTTTATAATAAAGCACCTCGTTTAGGTGATTTTTTCCTAAATGCCTTGCTAACCTTAGCAGGCGATTTAAATACATGTTATTTGTTTTCATTTTTTTGTTATGTTTATTTAGTTTAAAAAAATTGTATCCGGTGAAATGAGATTTCTTATATTCATTTTATACACGAACTCAAGGATATTCATCGCGATGTCTAAATGCGTTGAATTGTTGTTGAGGATTTTGCCTCCAAAACGTTCAATGTTTTGCCTACCAGGCATAAGCAGATGCAAAAACGCTTCTTCACTAAGTCCGAAAAATTTTTCAATTGAAGTTTTGAAACCTTTTTCTTCATCCAAAACCCATATGATTTCAGATTCAGATGTCTCAATCCAATCCTCTGGAAAGATATGCGGTAGCTCATATACGACATATTCGAAGTAAGGCTCTCTATATTCAAAAGAGCCATCTTTAGAGATTCTAAAGATTGGTTTCTCTTTAATTTTATAAGGGACATTGTGTAGCTCGCCATATATTAAGTATTGGGCTACCATTATCAAGTTATCTGATTTGAGATTTAATAAATTTGTTTTCATTTTTAGTTTTTTTTATGAGTTAATATTCAATTAAGCCGCTATTCGTGGTTCCCTGAGATGCTCAAACAAAGGAGGCAGTGCTTCCAACATCTTTTTCTCCATCATTTTAGGTGAAATCCCTTTAGAAAACTTTAAAAAATATCGTTCACGAAGTCGCTCTTCTGTTTTAACAAATTTGCTTTGCTGAACACAATTTTCTTTTTCTTCGGTAAGATTTAACCAGTCTTTAATCCGGTAAAGAACATTCCACGCTGTATTGTTTGAAAGTCGATACTTGATTTTTACGTGTTTTGTATCTATTCCTTTATCAGAAGTAATAATATCTTTTATCAGTCCAAACCACGTTTCTAAAGGAACATGTGATTTATTCATTGGCGTTCCAGCCATCGGTGAAACATGAAAAAGACATAGACACATATATTCTTTGGTTTTCTTTTGATAAAAAGATTTAGTTATTTTTCTCCCACAATTAATACATCCGGATTTTTCTTGTTTAGCTCTCGCAAGAAATATTTTATGTATTTCATTCGATTTATTTAAGCTCATTTTCTTTCTAATTTTGTAATTGTTAATAAAAATGATGTCAGAACATCAACATATTACCAATCGATTACGTTAGAAGAAAAATCAAGCCCACTCAATCTGATTGAGTAATATATATAGTTCACGCTGTAATAGGGGTAAGAGGCCGTTGGCTCTGGAAAGCCAACGGTTCTTTTTTTTATCCATCAGGATGAATCCATTCTTTTAGTTTGCATTTGTTTTTTATTTATTGATTTTACATCACAAAGTTCCAGACAGAATAGACTTGACCCAAATGGTTGTAAGTTTAACCACGTCTGGAAAAAGGAAGATTTAGGGAAAAGGGATTTAATCTAAGGATAGGAAATCCTCAGAGATTGTTACTAAAACAAAAGCATAATCAGCCATTTGGGATGGGTTTATGTTTTGCCAGTTTAAACGAAAAAATGTTGGTGGATGTTGCTGAAAATGTTTTTTAAGGCTTTACTTTATTTCGAAGAAAGGTATTATTATACTATTTATTAGCAGACTATATAAGTAATAATTATGAAAGAGAAAAGCAAGAAGAAATTTAAAAGAGACCCAATTGATGAAAAGTTATTGAATAACAGAACTACTCTTATTTGCAGGTTGCGTTTAATTTTAATGGAAGAAAATTCCTTAGCGGAAGAAAAAATATTAAAAATTAAGGATGTACTTTATGAACAAGCCGTCATCGACCTGAATATTCTGCGAACGATATCTTAATCGTTCAAATTTGCCTTAATTACTGCAATGTCCTCTTTTGTTGCATTTATTTCTTCTGTTAACTTCCTTATATTTTGTTCTATTATACTAAGTGTTTGTGTTGTATGAACGCGAAAAAACGCTTCATCAGTTTTAATTCTTTCAAGGTCTATGTCTTGATTTTTTTCTGTCATAGGTATGATTTTTTAAAAAAATATTTATTTTTCCTTTGCGATTTTTTTCAACCGAATTATTTCTGCTTCTAATACTTTAATGTATTTTTCTTTGTAATCATCCGTATGAAAATGCATATTCTCAGCCTTTGCACCCAAGCCTTGCACAAGATTATTGTTTGATACATTAAATATTTGAGATGCATCAAAATTAAGAATCTGAGACATATCAACATCTAATATCTGGGCTATTTGTTGTATTCTGGATAATGTAAGGTCTATTTCGCCTCGCTCGATTTTACTATATCCACTAAGGCTCATACTTAACTCTGAAGCCATTGTTTCGCGTGTAATGTTTTTCAGTTCACGGAATTTTTTAATGTTATCTCCTATCATAGCATATGTTTTTATGTCCGCTAAAGTAGCAAAATAATGTTTAAAGTAGCAAATTAACCTTGAAATCAATCTGTGATTAATTCAACTCTTCGGTTATTTGTAATTAACCATTAAACCCTAAAACATGAAAAAATTTATACTCCTTTCAATCTGCTTTATTACATTGAGTGTTTCAGCACAAACGGTAAAATACAAAGACATTTACTCTTTGATAAAAGTTGGAAATACAGTTGAAGCATTCCCCAAGCTTTTAACCTATTTGCAGACAGAGCCCAAACACCCAAATGCTAATTATTGGGTCGCAAAAATTTATTATGACAAGGCAAAAACAAATAACTCCACTCAACAGGCTGATTCAAGTATATTCTTCTTCAAACGAGCAATTGAAAATATTACTGTATTGGATGTTAACATAATTAATGCTGGTAGATTTCCTGATTTTACAGGAACAGATGCGACTCTTGTTCTTGAATACGGAAAAAAATGGATGCAAGCAAAGATTGATGAAATGGAAGCTTTAAAAAAGCAAATTCAACTTAATAAATCCAAAGAAGAAGTTTCAATATTAACAAAAAATACTGCATTAAGTAGTTCTGCGAATGTTTCAAATCCCACCAATAATCAAAAACAGAATGTTAATACGCCTTATACAGGAAGTAAAAAAACTCAAGAATACCAAACCGCTTATGCTAAGGCAACAGCAGATTCTATTTATTATGCAAAAGAAGGTCGAAAAGTGTCCGTGGACTCAATCTGTAATTTTAATATGTCCCGAATGGCTGGAAAAACTCAAGCAAAAAAAATATCTCAAGCCGAAAATGATTCAATTTTTATGCTTGATAAAAAATTGCAAGATAAATTTCAAATGCAAAACAAATGCCCAAATTGTCAATCAACAGTTGTAACACAATATTTTAATTTTATTAAAAGTGGTGAGCTTTCTAATGCAAACGCATTAGTTTATTATAATGACTGCAAAGAAGATTGTGAAATGCCAATGTTCAAAGGTACTTATGAGGAACTTAAAGCAAATTCTGATAAAGTTAAATCAGGATTTGCAAAATATAATTTGAATAAAGAACCTTCAATATTATATATTGACAAAAATACTTGTCTCATTTTCAATTACATTATTACCTCAGCGACCCTTCATCCGATTTCAGCTACTAAGGTTAATGGTATTTGGAAATTGAATGTCAGCAATAAGCAGTTAGAAAATGAATATTTTGAAAAATTGACAAAAACTTTATCTATGCATCCTAGCTCATATCTAGAGCTGTTAGATAAATCTACTAAACAAGTAAAATAAAACGCTTTGAATATGAAAAAATCAATTTTAATAGCTATTATTAGTATATTTACTTTAGGTAGCGGGTTTGGACAGATTATTCATAATTCACCTCTTCCAGCTTATGCTTGTGCTAATTCACAGTTGACATTAGAATTTTATTTTGTACCAGCAAGTCCAGGAGCCACTCCAACAGGAAATTATGAAGTTCGCTATGGACTTTCTTCGGGTCAGACTACTGTATTCGCAACTATTCCTTGTACAAGTTGGTATGATGCAACTGCTCCAGGAGCTTATGTATTTACATTTCCAGCAAATTCAAATGGTAATTATAAGTTATTTGTTTTATATGTTGGTTCCGCCGCTCCTTCACCAATTCCTACGATAGATGTGTCAGTTTGCACAACAGTAGGTATAGAAAATATAAATTCAAATTTTTCACTTGAAAGCATGTATCCGGTACCTGCGAATAAAGATTTAAACATTAAATTGAATAATATTAATGAAGGCTCTAAAATAAAAATTATCATTTACTCAATTGAAGGTAAAAAAGTATCTTCTGATGAAAAAGAGATAATTGGTGGAAAAACAACAGTTGATGTTTCTGAAATCCCTTCCGGTGTTTATTTAATAGAAGTAAATGCGGGTGATTTGAAAACATCAAAAAGAGTAATAATAATTAAATAAAGGAGACGTGGGGACAAATAATAACATGATACTGTTTTTCTTTTTTGGCGTTGGTTTTAACAATGAACAAGAAGATGTAAACTATATAAGCGAATTTATCGGTAGAATCCCTGACCGAATTAAAATAATTTATGACAATTCCAACTTGTTAGATTTATTAGACAAGAAACATCGCACCATTAAATTCCATAATTCACTTATAGATTATAGAGAACTCATCTACTCTTCTTCTAAAGAAATAAAAATTAATTGTGAAAATGTTGTTACTGATATTAACAGCAATAGTAACGATTTTTATAAACAGTATCAAACAGCGGGCTTAACAAATGACCAACTGAAACTTAAAGGAGCCATTTTTACTCAATTATGGGAAAAGTGACTAATGAATTTAAATCCGGGTTAGCTGATTTACTAAATCCAAAGGTGGTTAGGGTTGTTCTTGACGCCTTAAATTATTTAAAAGATTTACTTGGAAGCTTAATTATGGGTCATCCATTATTAGAAGCTGTTAAAGAGTTCATTGAAACCTTAATGAGTGCTATAAAATTAATAAATAATACCACTACTAATTGATTTTTAGCATAAATGAATTTACCTAGAAAAAAGCCTATAAACTTGTTTGTTTATAGGCTTTTTCGTAATTTAAACCAGACTTGCGTAGTTAAGGCCATCTGGTTCAGCTTTTTTTGTTTAAATTATTTTAAAGATTAGAACTGTTTTCTAGGGCGTCTTTCACGAGAAAAATTACTTTTTCTATCACTACCTGTTGATTCATTTCCTGTGTTCTTGGCTGCTGTTTTTTCAGAACGATCGCTGTATGTTTTACGTTCTCCTGAATCGCTATTGCCTTTTGAATAACCACCTTTGTCGGAACGATCACTATATGACTTGCGTTCTCCGGAAGAATTTCCATTTGAACGATCGCTATATGATTTACGTTCTCCTGAACCAAAACTTCTTCGTTCACCTGATCCGCTATTACCTTTGTAACCACCTCTGTCTCCACCTCTATCGGAACGGTTTCCAAAGCTCTTACGCTCTCCACCACCAAATGAACGTCTGTTTCCACCACCTTCATATCCGCCACTTGATCTTCTGTCTCCACCACTATCTCCACGAGATTCGATGCGAACATTACGATTATTGTAACGGGCATTTTTAAAGGTCCCCTGAATAATTTCAGCTGATTCGGTTTTCACTTCAACAAAAGAAAAACTGGATTTCACATCAATATTTACAATAGATGTAATATCAACACCCGAAACTTCAGCAATGTATTCTTTCATTGTAGCTGATGTTAAGCTATCTAATTCACCAAGGTTTATGAATAATTTTGTGATACCCGGAGTTGATGCAGAACGCTCTCTATCTCTTGAAGAAGAAGCATTCAAATCAGGGGCATTTTTATAATAATCTAAAAAGCGGTTAAACTCAGTAGATACAAAACGTTTGATAATATCTTCTCTGGTAAGATCTTTTAGCTCTTCATAAATATTTGGCAAATAAGCTTCAATTGCTTCTTCATTTACTTCCACATTATGAATCTTTTTCACTAAACTGAATAATTGTTTTTCACATGCTTCAAAACCAGTAGGAATAGTCCCTTGCGTAAATTTCTTTTTGATCAGACGCTCAATAATACGGATCTTTCCAACTTCTTTCATATTGATAATAACGATGGAAGTACCTGTTTTTCCTGCACGTGCAGTACGTCCGGAACGATGGGTATAATTTTCGATCTCATCAGGTAAATTGTAATTGATAACATGTGTAACATCATTCACATCAATACCTCGTGCAGCAACATCCGTTGCCACAAGCATCTGAAGTGAACGTGCACGGTAACGTTTCATTACATGGTCACGTTGTTGTTGTGATAAATCACCATGCAACGAATCTGCACCGTAACCATCTTTAATTAAAGCATCAGCAATTTCTTGTGTTTCGATACGGGTACGGCAAAATACGATAGCAAAAATATCCGGATTAGAATCCGCAATACGTTTCAATGCGGCATATTTATCACGTGCCTGAACAACATAATAAATGTGCTCAATATTTTCGTTCCCTGAATTTTTAGTTCCAGCAGTAATTTCCACAGGGTTGCTCATGTAGTTTTTAGAAATGCGCAATACTTCATCGGGCATTGTAGCAGAAAACAACCATGTATTTTTTTCTTCAGGAGTTTGAGAAAGAATAGTATCTAAATCTTCTTTAAAGCCCATGTTCAGCATTTCATCGGCTTCATCAAGTACGGCATAACGTACATTGCTCAGATTAACACGTCTGCGATCGATCATGTCATTTAAACGACCGGGAGTAGCAACAACAATCTGCGCACCTTTTTTAATGTCGCGGGATTGATTATCAATACTTGCACCACCATAAATCGCAACAATGTTTGCACCGTCAATGTATTTGGTGTAGCTCTGTAGATCACGTGTAATCTGCATACACAATTCACGTGTAGGACAAATAATTACTGCTTGTGTATCACGGGAAGTGAAATCGATTAAGGAAGTTAAAGGCAAACCAAAGGCTGCTGTTTTTCCTGTACCTGTATGTGCTAATGCGACAAGGTCGGTATTACCTTTTAATAATACAGGAATTACTTTTTCCTGGATAGGAGTTGGATTTTCAAAACCCAATTCTGTTACTGCTTTAACAATAGCATTGTTAAAGCCTAACGCTTCAAATTTGTTCATTAAATATTTATTAAGTGAATATTACAGTTGTCAACTTACTAGGAAGTATATGTGAGTTGAATCCGACAACTGTTTTTTAAGGAGCCTACCATCATTGGTATTTGGGCTTTTTTCGGCAATGTTCTACAGTCGTAAATTCGTCTCAGCAAAAATCCTTTTTTGACTAAAACCGCTGCAAAGATACTATTTTATTTTACATAACCTCATAATATTTATTATTGACAATGCTTTCCTGCTCCTTAAAATTAAAAACCGGAAAAATCTGATTGGATTTATGTGCAAAACTGATAGTGTAAAAAAAAATTTGATTGATAATTGTTAAATCAAAATTTTGTATATTTGTAAAAACATAATTGAAAAATTACTATGAAACTTAAAAGGATTATTTCTGTATTTTTCACGCTTAGCTTTTTACTGATCTTATCTTCCAACGGCATGGCGGCAGGTATGGGTGGGACTCCTCCAGCTCCTTGTGGTGGAGCATTTTTTCCTCCATGTCCGGTTCCATTAGATGACAATATTGTTTTATTACTTATTGCAGGTGCTGCTTATGGAGGCTATCGAATATACAACACATTAAAAAAGAATCCCGCTTAACACGGGATTTTTTATTTCCATTTCAATGATTTTAAACTTTCTGAAAAATCCTATCATCCGATTTCTTTTAACGCTGCTCTTACTATACATTGCGTGGTTTCTAATTTATAATTTATGGTTGCATCCTAAAGAAACTGTTGATTTTTTTGTAATTAACATTACAATTGGAGTGAGTAAATTTTTTTTAGAATCAATGGGTTACACTGTATTTACAGGCATTGAACGGGTTATTGGCGTTGATGGCACCAGCGGTTTGTGGATTGGTGATAATTGCAATGGTATGTCTCTCTTCGGTTTGTTCTCCGGATTTATCATTGCTTATCCGGGGAAATGGTGGAAAAAATTAATTTATATCCCGATAGGAATTATATTAATTGAATTCATGAATATCATTCGTATCATCAGCCTGGCAATATTAGATACACATTCACGTGCATGGACAGAGTTTAATCACACCTATACATTTACAATTGTTGTGTATGGATTTATTTTTCTTTTGTGGATGATCTGGGTGAATAAATTCTCATCAAAAATCGCCAGCCTCAATTAATCTGATTGCTTGCTCAATTCCTTTGTCTTCCCCGGCAGCATCATACTCTTCCTTAAGACTCGAATTAAACATAACAGCTACTCCTTGCCACATAAAGGCAGAAAATGATCCTCTCATACTTTTAACAACCTTATATGTTGTTGCACCTGTTTCACGATCAATCAGCTTTATTAAAATACGTCCTTGAGTAATTGTTAAATTTTTTAACTCTTCGCCAAACTGTTCCTTTAATTGCTTTTCAGCCAATTTGGTAAAATATAAGCGATCTTTTTCATCCGGGATTTGAGCTAAAATTTTATCGTACTCTTTTAGTTTTGCTGCTGCCAATATAGCATATGGGTAAACGATTTTTACGTTGTATTTTAATCTGTCCCAACTTGCTTTTTGTCTTTTATTTTTAAAAACTCTATCTGAAGAACAGATAACAGGAGACAATGTTACATACGGAATGGTATCGCCTTCATAAACTACTGCACGAACTAAAACAGGTGTAACAGGCAACACTAAACCCTGAGTTACATCTTTCTGTGCAATGCTAAGAAAAGGGAAAAGGAGAAAAAATATATACAGTTTTTTTGCCATTTGGCTTTATCAGGACAAAATTTGTACCTAATTTATTTTCTATAACGTAAAGGCAATAAAAATGTTATAAAAATATACGTATTACTTCAATCTATTTGATTTCCATTTTGATATTTCGGAATGATCTTCAGAATGAGCAGTTTCCTTTGTTTTACTTACACTCATTAATTTTGCTGCCAATAATGCCGCAATTTCAGCTTCATCCTCATTTTCAACAAGCAGCATTTCTGGCGAATAATGATATTTGATAAAGTGAGTATCAAAATTTCCGGAAGTAAAAGCTTTATGTTTTAAAACAAATTTACAAAATGGCAATGTTGTTTCAACACCAACAATCTTATAGTCGTCAATTGCACGAATCATTCTACTGATTGCTTCTTCCCGATCCTTACCAAATGAAATTAATTTAGAGATCATTGGATCATAATAAATTGGAATATCCATTCCTTCATCAAAGCCATCGTCCACACGAACTCCTAAACCTTGCGGACGTTGGTAGGTAACTAATTTCCCTATATCAGGCAAAAAATTATTTGTCGGATCTTCCGCATAAACGCGCACTTCAACACTGTGTCCGTGTATTTTCAGGTCTTCTTGCTTAAAAGACAATTTTTCACCACGTGCAACTTTTATCTGTTCTTTAACAAGGTCTATTCCTGTGATCATTTCTGTAACCGGATGCTCCACCTGCAAACGGGTATTCATCTCCAAAAAATAGAATTTTTTATTTTCATCCAATAAAAATTCAACTGTACCTGCGCCCACATAATTACATGCTTTTCCAACATTTACCGCACATTCCCCCATTTCCTTGCGAATTTCCGGTGTCAATACAGATGATGGGGCCTCTTCAATTACTTTCTGATGACGCCTTTGAATAGAACATTCGCGTTCAAATAAATAAACAATATTTCCATGCGTATCACCCAATATCTGAATTTCAATATGCCTGGGACCAGCAACATATCTTTCGATAAACACAGAGCCATCACCAAAAGCTGATTTAGCCTCGCTGACGGCCAGCTTCATTTCTTCTTCAAAATCTTCAATGCGTTCAACAATGCGCATTCCTTTACCTCCACCACCGGCACTTGCCTTAATTAATATTGGAAAACCTGTTTCGAAGGCTGTTTTTTTGCCTTCTTCCAAGCTACTTATTGCTCCTTCAGAACCAGGAACCATTGGGATTTTATATTTTTTTACTGCAGCTTTTGCTGATAATTTATCACCCATCATATTCATTGCTTCAGGAGAAGGCCCAATAAAAATAATTCCTGCTTTGGCAACGCTGGCTGCAAATGCTGAATTTTCAGACAAAAAGCCATAACCGGGGTGAATTCCATCAACTCCCATTTGCTTACAAACATCTATTATTTTATCTCCACATAAGTAAGATTGATTGGAAGGCGGAGGTCCAATGCAAACTGCTTCATCAGCATATTTCACAAATGGGGCATTTCTATCGGCTTCAGAATAAACAGCAACTGTTTTTATTCCCATTTCCCGGCACGAACGCATTACACGCAGAGCAATTTCGCCTCTATTGGCAACTAATATCTTATTCATATAACTAATTATAAATTCTTTTAAAAATCGACTTGCACTATATTTCTAGTATCAAAAATGAGTTTTTTGAATCAATACAAACCTAATAAAAAAAGGCGTATCGACATAAAAAATTCAACAATCACGATTTAAAAAAAACATCCATCGTTAAAAATTATACACTTATCGTAAAAAAATGTACTTTAGTTGAAACATTTTGAAACTATCATCGTATAGTCACTGTTTTAAATTTATAAACATCATTTATGAGACAGCTCAAAATATCTAAACAGGTTACCAATCGCGAAACAGCCTCCCTCGACAAGTATTTGCAAGAAATCGGAAAAGTTGACTTAATTTCAGCAGATGAAGAAGTTGAGCTGGCACGAAAAATCCGTGCCGGAGACCATGCAGCACTAGAAAAGTTAACAAAAGCCAATTTGCGTTTTGTTGTTTCTGTTTCTAAACAATATCAGAATCAAGGACTTAGTTTGCCTGATTTAATTAACGAAGGAAATTTAGGTTTGATCAAAGCAGCTCAACGTTTTGATGAAACACGTGGTTTTAAATTTATTTCATACGCTGTATGGTGGATCCGTCAATCGATCCTTCAAGCCTTAGCAGAACAATCACGTATTGTACGTTTGCCACTTAATAAAATTGGTGCCATCAACAAGATCAATAAAACATTTTCAAAATTAGAACAGGAATTCGAACGTGAACCCAGTCCCTCTGAAATTGCCGGAACGCTTGAGATCTCAGAATCGGAAGTAAAAGAATCAATGAAAAATACCGGTCGCCACGTATCTATGGATGCACCATTAACAACCGGGGATGATAATGCAGGCAGCATGTATGATGTTATGGAGGCGGATGATAGCCCAAGTCCGGAATTTGGCTTGTTACATGAATCCTTACGAAGAGAAATCGAAAGAGCATTACATACTCTTACTTCACGCGAAGCCGATGTTGTTAAATTATATTTCGGGTTAAGCGGAGAACATGCTATGACCTTGGAAGAGATTGGTGAAAAATTTGATTTGACTCGTGAACGTGTTCGTCAGATAAAAGAAAAAGCAATTCGCAGATTAAAACATACTTCAAGAAGCAAAATATTAAAAACATATTTAGGATAATTTTAGGAGCTAATTAAAAAATTTATAGAAAGGAAACAGTAAAATTGTTTCCTTTCTTTTTTTGTACTTTTACCTTCCATAAACTATTAAATATTAAAATAATGAATCATCTAATTGCCCCATCTATTCTTTCTGCTGATTTCGCAAATATTCAACGTGATGTTGAAATGATAAATAAAAGTGAAGCCGATTGGTTTCATGTGGATATTATGGATGGAATGTTTGTGCCTAATATTTCTTTTGGATTTCCGGTGATTAAAGCGATTAAAAAACATGCAACAAAACCTTTGGATGTTCATTTAATGATTGTTGATCCTGACAGGTATTTACAAACTTTTAAAGATGCCGGTGCGGATATTTTAACTGTTCATTACGAAGCATGTCCGCATTTGCACAGAACCATACAAGCAATTAAAGCATTGGGAATGAAAGCCGGTGTGGCGATTAATCCGCATACTTCCGTTAATTTATTGATTGACATCATCACTGATATTGATTTAGTTTTAGTAATGAGTGTAAATCCCGGTTTTGGCGGACAAAAATTCATTGAAAACACCTATCATAAAATTGCCTTGTTACAAGAGATCATTCGAACTACAAAATCTGAAGCATTAATTGAAATTGACGGGGGGGTGGATCTGAAAAATTATGCAAAGCTTGTTGACACAGGTGCAAATGTTTTAGTGGCTGGCAATACAGTGTTCTCCTCTCCTGACCCAACACAAACAATTTCTGACCTAAAAAAAATCTAATTTAAATTTGGCAAAATTTTAATATCGTTTTTTGATAAACCTTTCATTTTGTTTTATTCCAAAAGGTGTTTATCAAAAAATTGCTATTTCTAATAAAGTAAGTATCTTTCAAAAAAAATAAAAATTATGGCAGAGGAATTAACATTAGAACAAATTCAGGATTTTAAGGGGAAATATCCTAAACAACTTTGGTATTTATTTTTGGTGGAAATGTGGGAACGTTTTTGTTTCTATGGAATGCGCGGAGTATTAACTATTTTCATGGCCGATAAAATTTTAGGTTTATCATTATCTGATAAAGACGCAAACCTTAAATATGGTGCAATTCAAGCGTTTGTGTATGCTTTCACATTCATCGGAGGAATTTTTGCAGACAAGATTTTAGGATTTAAAAAATCACTTTTATTTGGTGGTTTAGTTATGATCACCGGAAATATAATAATTGCAATATCACCCCAAAATTTTTTCTATTTAGGAATTACACTTTCCATTATCGGAACAGGATTTTTCAAACCCAATATTTCCTCTATGGTTGGAGAATTATACAGAGAAGATGACACCAGAAGAGATGCAGGATTTGGATTGTTCTATTCCGGTATCAATATTGGCGCTTTACTTGGGGGAGCTGTTTGCGTTTATCTTGGGAAAAGCGAAAATTTTGGCTGGAGCTATGCTTTCCTCGCTGCTGCGATTGTAATGATCATTGGCTTAATCACATTTGTGTTAACAAAAAAATCATTAGGACCAATTGGCGATTCTCCCCTTTTACATTTAAACTCTACTAAGCGAACAACAAAAGAGATATTAGTTTATGCAGGTGCTTTAATTAGTATTCCATTAATCTTTATAATGATCAAGAATACGGATTATACTGATTACTTTATGTACACCATCGGACCTGTAGCGATTCTGTATTTTTTATATGAAATGTTAAAAGAAAAAGATGTTAAATCGCAAAAGAAGCTGATCGCAGCATTTGTATTCATTTTGTTTTCTATTATTTTCTGGGCTTTTTTTGAACAAAGCGGAGGCTCTTTAGCACTTTTTGCACAGGATAATTTACATCCTAACTTATTATTTTTTGATATCGATCCTAATATAATAAACAATACTTCCAATTCGCTATTTGTTATCATTTTCAGTCCTTTGCTAGGATTATTATGGCTTGCAATGGCTAAAAAGAAAATTGAACCTAATACATTAATAAAATTTGGAATTGGATTTTTGTTTTTAGCGGCAGCTTTTTATACTTTTTATTACACCCGTTTTTTTGCTGATGCTGATGGAAAAACTTCTTTGAATATTTTCACATTAGCCTATTTAATAATAACTTTTGGTGAACTTTGTTTATCGCCTATCGGATTATCCATAATGACAAAACTTTCACCAAAAAGATTAGGCGGAATGATGATGGGAATGTGGTTTTTAGCCAGTGCTTACGGACAATATGCAGCTGGATTACTTGGCGCTGGCATGTCGAGCCCGGATGGGGATGCTAGCCTTCTGGTAAAACTACAAGGTTATACTGATGGATACAAACAACTGGCTATTTATGCTTTAATTGCAGGACTAGCATTGATAATTATTTCGCCACTTATTCGTAAGCTGATGCAAGAAGTAAAATAATATCAATTTTTTTGTGAAAAACAAAATGTAAAAGCGGGGAATGAAAATCATTCCCCGCTTTTACATTTTGTTTTGTTATTCTTATTTATTTTTTTCTTCTACAATCACAAAAATATCTTCATTATCACGTTTCATATAGTATTTTTCACGGGCAAATTTTTCGAGTGTTTTTGGATTTGAGGTTAGCTCCTTGCTATCATCTGTAATTCCTGAAATTTCTTTCGCATAATAATTACGCTCCTCTTCCAATTGTTTTACCTCTTTACGAAATTCATATTGAGTTTTAAGATCATTCTTATCAAAAAATGCAACCCATATCGCTAATGCAATGATGGTTAGTAAATACTTGTTTTTGATAAATCTGGAGATCTTCTTCATTCATAACAAAAATAAATGTAAAATTTAAAACATGTAATAAATTTTCAAATAGTAATCAAATGCTAATTGTTAATATGTTAGAAAACTTACGTAAAATCTTCAATGGTTCCACAAAAGCTCACACAAGCTTCCTCAGACTGAAGCGCAATGGTCTATTGGTTGGTTTTGTTTAAAACGGTGAAGTAAATGAAGTCGTATCTTTTCTTTCCATTGGACGGATACTTAAAACAGGAATTGGAGATAGATTTATCAAGCGTTGAGCATTTGTACCCATAAAAAATTCCTTTACGTTCAGTTCTTGCTTTGTCATGATCATAATCAGATCCGCATCCGATTTTATCGCGTAATCAATAACTATTTTTGAAATATCATCTCCTTCAACAGTTTTAATAGTACATGCAACTCCTTTTTCTTTAATAAATTTCTGAACCTGATGTGAATAGGCTATCAGCTTATTTTCAAGGTTTCTTTGTTTATGAGAAAAAACTGATAATACTTTTATTGTTGAACCAAAATATTTTGCAAGTTCTATTGCTTTTCCAACTTTTTCTCTGGTTTCTTTTGTCAGATCAAGTGGAAGTATGATGTTTTCGCAGCCGCTTTTATGTTGCTTCCCTCTTATTGTTATAATTGGGAATTTCGCTTCTCTTACTAATTGAAAGGAATTATGCCCAACGAGTTTTTCCATACCTATGTGAGATGTAACGCCCAGAATTATAAAAACAGGATTTAATCTATCAGCAACTGCCATTATTGTATCATAGATCTTCCCTTTTTCAATAATTACTTCAACAGGTACACCTGCTTCTGCAGAAACCTTTTCTGCTCTTTTTTGAAGCGTGGTTTCGATATCTTTTTCAGATTTATCGGTAAGAACATGTAATAATACAAGTTTCGACTTTGTATATCTGGCTAAATTATATGATTGTCCCAATGCAATTAAAGATTGTTCAGAGAAATCCAGAGGAACCAGAATGTTATTATTAAAAGAATCCATATTTTATTTATATTTTTTTATAGGTGGGCAAATTTATAACAAAAAAATCAATTAATTTTATGAATCAGCTTGATTGTAATCATGAGTAATCAATATCACCTATTAATATTAACTGAAAGAATAATGAAAGCAAAAAAAATAAATTATAAACTACTTGTTTTACTATTGATATTCTCATACATATCAAGTGCTCAAACATTCAAAGCTACACAACAAAAAGCGTCAAGGGTAAAAACTGCTTACACCGAGAAATGGGATGATTTGAAAGCGGAATTGATCAAACGCAATTTTGATGCAACAAATTTTGAGATCTGTATTCGTGCCTTTAAACATGATAAACTTGTTGAAATATGGCTAAGATCAAAAAATGAAAAACAATTTAAACTCTTCAAAACATACGATATCTGTTATTATTCGGGCTCTTTAGGACCTAAACGCAAACAAGGCGATGGGCAGGTCCCGGAAGGATTTTATAATGTTGCTGTTTTTAATCCATATAGTAATTATTATTTATCCTTAGGTGTAAGTTACCCTAATTCAAGTGATAAAATAATTGGAAAAACAAATTTGGGTGGAGATATTATGATCCATGGAAATTGTGTGAGCATTGGTTGTATTCCTATTACAGATACCTATATAAAAGAACTCTATGTATTGGCTGTTGAAGCCAGAAACGGAGGTCAGCAAACTATACCGATTTCAATTTTTCCTGCAAAGATGGATGAAAAAGGAATGAATTTTTTAAATAGTGAATATGGTGACAATGCAGCGTTATTGTCGTTTTGGAAAAGTCTCAAAACAGGATATGATTATTTTGAAATCAATAAACAATTACCGAAAATTACTGTGGATAAAGCAGGAAAATATGTTGTGAATTAATTTCAAATTGCCCCCTCTGAATTATCGAGTCTTTTTTGAAAATAAGTAATAGGAAAGTTTTTTCTATTTCTTCACCACATTCTCCCCACCCATCAATACATATTGAATGATGTTAGCTCCCATCTTCAAGGCTTTCTGATGGGCTTCCGGAGAATCTTTATGAACTTCAAAACTTTCCCAGCCATCTCCTAAATCACATTCGAAATCATAAAAACAAACCAATCGTCCTTTATAGATCAATCCGAATCCTTGTGGAGACTTCCCCTCATGTTCATGAATTTTAGGTAAGCCATTCGGAAAATCATATTTCTGATGATAAATGGGATGTGAAAATGGTAATTCTACAAAATCCAATTCAGGGAAAACTTTTTTCATTTGCGGACGAATAAATTTATCCATGCCATAATTATCTGAGATCTCCAAAAAGCCACCACCAATCAGGTAGTTACGAAGATTTTCTGTTTCCTGGGAATTGAAAACAACATTTCCATGTCCGGTCATGTGTACAAATGGATAATTAAAAATATCCGGACTACCTACTTCCACTGTAGCTTGTTCGGGATTGATAGTTGATTTCAAATTAGTATTACAAAACTCAATTAAATTCGGAAGCGATGTTTCCAGATTTGCATACCAATCACCTCCGCCACTGTATTTAAGCAAAGCGATCTGGTAGGTAGGTGCCGGGCTAAATGCGGTAAAAGAAAACAGTATTATAAAAAGAAGAATTGTTTTTTTTAACATTTTTGTATCATTAAACTTACGCAAAACATTTTATCATTTGTTATTTCAATCCCATAGACTCTGCTCAGGATAAACTCTGTGAAAAGTCGCGTTTTCTAGTAAGATTCAGCAGCCTAATTGGATTCGGAATAACAGCTAAATTAACCATTTCTTTCTTTTGCTGCCTTGAAAGATAAAAACATTTCGTTAAATCGTTCCATTATTTTTTGCATAAATTCAGCATCAAGTAATTTTTTAATACCTTCCATTCCATTTATTTCATTTTGTGCAATCTTAAAAGTTTGCTCCATCGGGCCGGCTTCAAATTTCAGTTGGTATTTATCATTCATGGAAAAAACAGTTATAGTAATTTTAGGATGTGGTATGATTCCAAAGACACGCATTTGGTTAGTTTACAGGTTTAATAGTTTATTTGTTAATGAGGAAACTGAAACATTACCAATTACTTCTCTACTTTAAATGGTCCGCTGCCAAAAAAATTAGTTCCTTCATCACCTTCTCTTCGTATTTTTCCTTGAATCTTATGCGCAAGTTGGGCATAATGTTCTAATTTATTTCTTTTTAAAAACGCTGCAGCATTATCATCCCCATTAATATAATTTGCCATTGCTGCCCAATGAAATTCTCTCTTATCCATCAGTAATTGAAATGCTTTTTTATCATCCCAAATTGCATTCACAAAAGCGGCAAGAACAATATGCTTATGTACCAACAAATATTCAAAAGCTTTCGGATACCGACTTGCAGCATCTTTTAGCTGAACAAGTTCTTCATAATTATTTTGCTGTAACCATTGTTTTGCACGCGTATCTCCTTCTATCCACGCACTTGTTTTGTCTATTACTTCTTTTGAATAAAGCATTTTTTATAATTAATTTTAGACAGTCGTTTTTAAAATTGCTCTAAAACTTTACAATCATTCGTAAGTTCAATTGGCGTTGAGTTAAATAATTAGGAACAGCATATTGCCGGCTTGTAACATCTTCCACCCAAATATAGGAAACAGTATTATTGGTGGCCAACAGATTAAATACTTCCAAACTTATCCAAACAGATTTTAAATATCTACCTGGACTTTTTTCTTTTACTTTACGATTTTCCCGCAATACCTGGTATGAAAAACCAATATCTACTCTTCGGTAAGGTGGCATTCGTAATGTTTGTTGATAACGCTGTGAATGTGGCGCTCCAAAAGGGACTCCGGTTCCAAATAGCAAATTCAAATGCATTTTTAAATCGGGAATACCCGGCATTTTATCTTGAAAAAACAAACCGAAATTAACACGTTGATCTGTAGGACGAGGAATATAGCCTGGTTCAAAGCGAACACTATCTGTTGCTTTATTATTTAATGTATAGCCGGGCACTATTTTTTCCCCTTCATTATTATAATACTCATAATAGTAATCGTCTTTAATATCTTCCTGCGTTTGCATTATCGACATGGATGCCCATGATTCCAAACCACTTACAAAATCACCATTTACCTTTAAGTCTATGCCGGTAGCATATCCACGCGCATTATTTTTTGCGGAGTAAACTATTCGAACATTATCAACCTGATAAGGAATTAAGTTATCTAAATATTTATAATAAGCTTCCGCAACAAATTTGAACGGACGTTTCCAGGCTTTGAAATTATAATCACTGGTTAAAACAAGATGAATGGATGTTTGTGCTTTTATATCATAATTAACATTGCCATTTGCATCACGCAACTCTCTGTAAAATGGTGGCTGATAATAGTATCCAGTTGAAAATTTAAAAAGAAAATCTTTTTTCCAATTGGGTTTTAAACCAACAGTAGCCCTTGGACCAACTAAAGCCTGCTTATTCAGATCCCAATAATTTGCACGAATTCCCAGTGTAGCAGAAACAATTGAAGTATCTTCTGTTTCTTTGCTCCAGACTCCTTGAATATAGGTAGTCACCCTATTTGAAGAAATATTGATTTTTTGTTTTATAACATCTTGTAAAACAATTTCTTGCGGATCGGTTATTGGCAAAGAGAATCCTGCGCTATCCACGTATTTCCATTCGCTTAATTTATCATTGATTATTTCATTCGAATACTTTGCACCCCATAACAATTGTTTTCGTCTAAGGGTGTATGTTCCTTTATGTTCAGCGCTTAATACATAGGCAGTAAGATTGGTTCTGGCATGATTTAAAAAGGTACCCACACCGCGATTCGCAGCAACATCACCAAATGAAGGTTTCCCAAAATCAGTTTCTAATTGATCAATATAATATTGACCCTGTATGTCGAAAGCCTCGCTTTCTTTACTTCTGAATGTTGAAGCAATAAATTTTAAATTCAGTTTGTCATTATGATCGTGATAATTTGCAGATAATGCACCAAGCATAGTTGTGAACTTATCAATTTCCTGACCATCAAAATATATTTTCAAACGCAATGCTTCATTCAATGTCCCGAAATCCGTTTCGCGATTTTCAGGAATGATCTGGTATTTGTTACTTGCGTAATTGCCTAAAAAACTAAATTCCCAATCTGTAGTCAGGTCATAGGTCAGGTATGCCTGTACATCCATAAAAGAGGGTTTATAATTCCCTTTTGTATCTGTTTTTCCTAATAAATATTTATTTGTTTTATAGCGTGTTCCAATAAGCCATGTAAATCTGGAGTCTTTCGTAATCCCTTCTAAATGTAAATTCCCGCCTAATAAACTACCTGAAACGGTACCTGCAAATTTTCTGGGTTTCCGATATTGAACATCCAGAACACTTGCCATCTTATCCCCATATTTTGCTTCAAAACCACCGGCAGAAAACAATACCGAGGATACCAAATCAGGATTTACAAAACTCAATCCTTCTTGTTGTCCGGAACGGACTAAAAATGGCCGATATACTTCAATTCCGTTTACATAAACCAGGTTTTCATCAAAATTTCCACCTCTTACCGAATAGGCTGAACTCAATTCATTCCTATTGGAAACACCGGGCAGTGTAAACAAAATTGCATTAAAATCCTGACTGGCAGTTGGGATATGAGTGATATTAAGTGGGTCAATACGAGAGATCTCCTGAAAACGATTCTGCTGGTCTATTACTTCAATAACTCCCATTGTAATGAACCTCATGGATTTATTTATTTCCAGTTTTTCATCAGGTTTTAAATTAACAGCACGTTGATCCTGTATGTGCCCCACTCTAAAAAAGGCAATAATTAAATCTTTATTTGCCGGAATTATATAAATATAATCACCATTTTTATCAGTGTAAACAGGTGCTTGCGCAGCCCCTAAAATCGAAACACTGACATCTTCAACAGGTTGTCCATTAGGATCGGTAATTTTTCCATAAACAGTAGCAGTACTTTGTGCATTTACAGAAAAGGAAAGAAGGCTTATAAAAAAACTGAATACAAATTTAAAATATGTTGCCGATTTTTTTTTCACAGATGGGGATTCTTCTTTTAAATAAAATTTGCCGACTTATTTTTTATTGTTTTTATTTTTAAAATCTCCATTTTTCCAGGCTTTAATAAATTTTGCCCAGGCGATAGGATTCAGTAAATTATTAGGAGGTAATTGTCCGGCATAATATAATTTACTTTGATATTGTTGCATAGTGTTTAAATAATTAAAACTTGCATCATTTGCCATTCCAATCATCCTTTCTTTCATATCAGCCCGAACCATATTTTTTTCTGCTCTTGCCAGATCATCTTCGGGTAATTGCAAAGCCAAAAATGCACTTTTAAATTGTTCTTTGGTTGGCCAGGGATAAACCTCTGTTTCCTTTAAATACACCGTATCTGTTCGTAATACCTGAATTAATGAATAGTTATTTGTTGTTAAAGTATCAGGTATTATATAACGGGCAGAATTGTATCCAATGGCAGTAAATTCAATGGTATCCATTAATTGCGCTACAAAAGAAAAATATCCGAAATAGTCGCTTATGGTACCACGGTTCGTGTTTTTTACAATAACACTTGCATAGGGTACAGGACGTAAACTATCTCCTTCTACAACTACCCCGGAGAATTGAACTAAGTGATTTTTAACATTTTTATCTTGCCAGGCAGGATTTTGCTGTGCAGAAATCGAACTAAAAAAAAATAGTGCTAAAGAAAAAAAAATAAATTTCTTATTCATTTTAAAAGATTTTAATATGTTTCAAAAGTACGTAATTATTGCTATTTTCAACAAATGTTGCGCTTAATAACTGCAAAAAAATTGAAATATTGTATTTTTTTTAGATATTTACAAGAACAACAAAAAATAGTAAACATGGTACGAAACATATTTTTGATGATGGGTGTTTTTATCTCATCCGTAGTATTTGCTCAAATTACAATTTCATCATCAGACATGCCAAATGCCGATGATTCCATCCGTGTAAGTATCACAAATTCTATTGGTGGACTTGATCCAATGCTTAGTGATACCAATTATGTCTGGGATTTTTCTGCTTTAGTTCCCAATGCACAACGTTTCGAAAAATTTGATTCTCCATTAACTTTTAATTCTCCTTTTAATCTGCTATTCAATCCACTTAATACATCATACGGGAAAAACAATTACACGTTTACGACCATTCCTTTACCGGGTGTAAGCATCACTGCAGCCTATGATTTCCTAAAAGAATCTTCTTCAAATTTGAAGCAGATAGGTGCAGGTTATACTGTTAATGGAGGGCCAATTCCATTTTTATATTCATCTCCGGATTATATTTATCGATTTCCAATGAATTATTCTGATACCGATTCATGCGATTATAAATATGGCTTGCAAATCCCTACTATAGGTTATTATGGCCAAACCGGGCATCGGGTAAATTTGGTGGATGGCTGGGGAACATTAATAACACCTTATGGCTCCTTTCAAACTTTACGTATAAAATCAGCAATTAAAGCTATTGATACTGTCTATGCAACAAATTTTGGTATCGGAAGCAATATTCCCCGTCCACTTAAATACGAATTCAAGTGGTTAGCAATTGGATCTAAAATACCTGTTCTTCAGATTGATGCAAATGTTGTTGGAGGTAATTTAACACTAACAAATGTCCAGTATATGGATAGCCTTCGTGCAGGAGTCCCTCAAGTTGGAATTTCAGAAAATGCAAGTGATAATTTCAATTTAAAAGTTTACCCAAACCCTTGTATAGATAATTTTATAATGCATTATAATCTATCCAAATCATCTGTTGTAAAAGTCAGCATTTCAGATGTATTGGGAAAAACTTCAACACTAATTTATACTGAAAGACAAATAGCCGGGGCGCATCAAAATAGTATTAAAATTGGTGATCTGGGGTTAAGTTCAGGAGTTTATCTTTTGAAGATCCAAACAAATGATTCGCAAAAGGTTCAAAAAATTATTGTTTCAAGATAATTAAAAGCCTGTTTTAAATTTAATCTTATAATAACATTTTTAACCTCCGCCATTTTCTACCAGGTGGATCTCAATAAAATTAAGCTAAAAAATAAGATTTCTCCCTCTTGTGAAATTGACATATTCCAATTGAAATATAAAATAGTATCAATTATACTCTCCTTTTTTTCAAGGAGAGGGCTTGGGTGAGGTTTTAAAAATGGATACTATTTATTATTTCAGTTGGTATAGTACATTTTGAATATAATTTAAACAGTACTTAGAAAAAAAGAGGCTGTCTCAAAAGTGAGATGGCCTTTTTTTATTCCTTTATTGACAAACAGTTAAGAAATCAAC
>Ga0156174_1046_pt1 | contig 27867 bp, 20 predicted proteins | sample RifCSPlowO2_12_FD_107827 | JGI IMG/M metagenome (GOLD analysis project Ga0156174, IMG submission 107827) | Bacteroidetes bacterium RIFCSPLOWO2_12_FULL_35_15
CCCTTACAGAAATGTAGGGGCTTTTTTTATTGGTAGTGTGCGATTTTGGTGTGCGATAATTTAGGATTTTAAGATTTTTGCTCTACAAACTTGACACGAAATATTGATTTAATTGAAGTACTTCCCATAATCATCCGATTCAAGACCACCGATGCTTTCAAATACTTGTTTTATCATTGCCTAAATCTGACATAATTACTTTTTTACCTTAGTAGTTATTTTTTCATGTCTCCGTCTTTAGGATTTCTGTGTTATCAATTTTCAACTTATAACGTGGCTTGTTTGCATGATAAATCAATCAGGTAGATTTTCTTTACATGACAAAGCAAAAATTCCGAAAGTAAATAATGAAAAACCTTTTAATGACCTTCCTCTCTTATTAAACATTTCATTCTTAATTGATTTCAAGTAAAAAAATAAATGTGAACCTCAAATAACCTGGTCATTTGAAAGTTCACATTTATTTTTATTTACCCATTAAAACGAATTACAACAAGATCTATTGAACTACAATTTTGGATGAGAAGATTGTAGATCCATCAATTATTTTTACAAAATAAATACCTTTTGGTGAATTTGAAAGGTTTATTTCATTGGTGATCTGTTGTTTTAAAACGATTGCTCCAATGCTATTGTAAATTTCGAGTTTTGCATCTTTTGAAGATTTCAAATCATTGATTTTTAATTGAAATTTACCAGTTCCGGGGTTCGGATAGATTTGAATTGCTGAGGCAGAATTTATCTCATTAACTTTTGTGGATAAGTCAGCGTTATAGCGTGCAATGGCAAAATCCGAAGTAGCTAAACCGGCATTTACTGCACCGCCAACCACAATTTTACCGTCAGGTGCCAATGCAACCGCGCTCGAGGTATTTGTTCCGGTGCCCATATCAGTCCAGACAGACCCTCCAGTTCCAAAAGTATTGTCTAAAGTACCGTTTGAAAGGTACCTTGCAACGGTAAAATCCGGATAAAACTCAGAAGGGAGCCAGGTAAATCCGGCAACAATAATTTTTCCGTCAGGCTGAAGTAGCATGGCAGCAGGGCGATCATCACCACCGTAAAGGTCAGAAATAGTAATGCCGTTTGCACCAAATGTGTTATCGGGCGTTCCATCCGTATTGTATCGAAGCACTACAAAATCGTCTTGCGTAGGTGAATTAATAGTGTCACTTTCTGAGGCAACAACAATCTGTCCATCAGGTTGAATAGCCATGGCTTTACCGTTGTTAAATGACCTGCCAATATACGTAATTATCTTACCTCCTGTACCAAATGTATTGTCAAGGCTGCCATCCGTATTATATCTTACTAAGGGCAAACCATCAGGGCCATTATTTGGTGTGAAATCTCCAGTGACAACAATTTTTCCATTCGACTGAATCTTGACTGATAGGGCATCTGCAGCATCAGCGGAATTTGTACCCAACGCAGTGGTTAAAACACCGTCCGAATCAAATGTATTATCCAAACTCCCATCACTGTTGAATCTTGCAAGTCCGAAATTGCCCACAGAACCGACAATCGATTTACCTGCCAAAACAATTTTTCCATCCGGCTGAATTAACATTGTTCTTGCTAAATCATTACCTGTGCCAACGCCAGCAATCGCTTTACCATCTCCATCAAAGGTGAGATCCAATGATCCGTCAGTATTATACCTAACCACAGCAAAATCTAATGTAGCACCAAATGTATAGCCCCCTGCAACAATTTTCCCATCACTTTGAATTGCCACTGCCGTTGCACCGTCTTGTGCTCCTATAGATGTTGTTACTATTCCTCCTGTTCCAAATGAAGCATCTAAACTTCCATCAATATTGTATCGTACCAATCCAAATCTGTTTACTCCTCCAATTTTTGCAGTTCCAATAGCAACAATTTTGCTGTCGCTTTGGATGGCAACGGAATAAATTAAATCAACATCTCCTCCTAGATCTGTTGTTACCATTCCGTCCGTGTCAAAACTCGGATCAAGTAATTCGGTTTGACCGATTAAGTAATTGGAAAAGGTTAAGAAAAAAATAGCGAATAAGTAATTTGTTGTTTTCATTTATTTGCTTTTAGAATTAATAAAATTGATGAATTAAAGTTTTTGCTCCTTTGAAGAAGCAATTATAGTGATTTTTTTAAACTAAAAATGATAATGAAATAAAAACATTTGCCAAATAATTGAGAGACTGTTTTTTTATACGCTGAAAGAAACCTCTCGACTTCCATCTCAGCTAATTTATGATCTTGTATAATATTGAAGAAAAATTTCGAATTACCCTTTCTGATGCGAGAATCAGTTAGATTATAGCTATTAAGGGTAAAAATAGAATCTACTTAAAATGTTTATTGCAAACTTTCATGAAATAAAGTAAGAAAGATGTTAACCATTTTCAAAATTTGCTGTTTTATGACTTTAAATATGCCGTTTTAAACTCGATAGTGTTTCAATACCTTAGTAGCTGGTTCGAGATTTTGTCCGTGAAGTTCACTTTAAAATCAAACCTTTCAGAACACTGAAAGGCTTTTTTATGTCGTGGTGTGCACTTTTGGTATGCGCTATTTTTGATTTTCATAAAACAAATCTTAATCCTCATTGAAACAAGAAAAGCTAAGAATTAGAATGCATAAACAACCAAAAGAATAAACCCGGTTACTGCCAGTAATCCATGACAAACTGCAAACCACAAGGGAAGTGATTTACCGGTTAAATCACGATAAATGAGTGTTAATCCAAAAACTATTGCGATCGAAAAAAAAGTTATAGTTCCCAACAACCCTGAACCCATTTGTGAGGCATATTTAATTAAAAGAACAAAAGCCAAAGCTACTAAAGCACCGTGAATCATAGTAACTAATTTTGGAGTCTCCTTTTTTCTAAGAAGCAGAGTTAACAGGTATAATCCAAAAATTGCCCCCAGGGCAAATAAAGTAATGATACTATAAAGTGAATTCATTTTGTAAGTTTTTTTTGAATTTAAACAGTCTTTTAAAATAATTATGCCACTGACAAACTTAATGGAGATAAATCAAGCCTCGATTAATACTCCTTTTTCGCTATATGCATGCAAATTGGAATTTGCAGGTCCGTTAATTACCTTTCCCTGATAAGTAAATCTGCTTCCATGGCAACCACAGTCCCAACTAAGCTCATCGCTATTCCAGGCCAGGGTACATTTTAAATGGGCACATTCCGCTGTAACGATATTCAATAAACCGGTTTCATCCCGATACACTCCGAATTTTTGTTCCAGCATATCCACAATTTTTCCTTCTCCATTTTTAATGGATGATAATATTTCGGCACTTTTGAAATTCGGAAATTGTTTCGTGTAGGAAATAAATTCATTCATCATTTGTTTAAACACCGGAGCGCTTTTATTCAAAGTAAAACGGGAGGGGCTGTAAAGTTTTTCCCATTTATTTTCTTTACCATTAATCAGATCACTTATTAATAAACCCGCAAAGGAGCAATGTGTCATTCCATTACCGGAATCACCGGTGATGATATAAACATTGTCGTGATCAAATGGATTGCGTCCGATAAAAGCAATTCCATCCATTGGTTCCATCACTTGCCCCGACCATTGGTAAATGATTTCTTCCATTGGAAAATTAGATCGGGTCCACTCCTCCACCAATTTATACCGATCTTCTTCTTTCACTTTTGATTTATTTGTATTTGCATTGGGATGATCTTCTCCGCCACTTATGAGTAAATCATATTGATCGTTATAGGGGTGAACACGAACATAATGGTAAGGCGGAATTTTAGCATTGATATTAAAATCACCGGTATCCCACCATAGTGCTTTTGGAAGCAGGTTTTTTTTTACTAAGGCTCCAATCACATATGTACGATACGCATATTGTTTAGAGAATAAAGTAAAAAGATCATTAACAGGGCTGTTTGTTGCAACCACAACATGTTTTGCTTTTATTGCATATCCTTCTGAAGTTATAATTCCCTCCTGATTTATTTTTGAAGCATGTGTGCCTGTATAAATCTTTCCTCCTTTTTGTTCAATCACTTTGCATAAACCATTCAGGTATTTCAAAGGATGTAACTGAGCCTGGTTCAAAAAACAAAGTCCCTTTTTATTCTGAAGCAAGCCTGGTGTTTCGTCCACCTCTTTCATCTCAATCCCGGCTCTTACTGCTGCTTCCAGTTCCTTTTGAATAGACTCCGGTTTATCAGACGGATGCAGGAAAAGATAACCATTTACCCTTTCAAACCCGCAATCAATTTTTTCTTTTTTTATGGTGTCTTCAACAAAATCAATTGCAACCTGATGACTTTCAGCTATCAGTTTTGTTTTTTCTTCACCAACTATTTTTTCTAAATCATAATACCTGTTATCAAGTGCTGTAACTAAATGAGCAGTGGTTCTTCCTGTTTCACCGCTTCCAATAAAACCATCTTCCACTAAAACTACTTTTTTTCCTGATTGTATAAGACAATAAGCAACACTCAGTCCGGAAATGCCTCCCCCAACAATAACAACCTCTGTTTCTAAATTTTCCTTTAAAGGATTTTCTTTTGCTGGATTTTCAGTATCCGTCCAATAACTGATATGCCTGCCTGAGGTAAGCTTTGGATCTTCGGGGTAGTTATTTGTTTTCATTTTTTATTTTTTAAAAATTCATTTTAAGGATATTTTTTTTTCATCAATCATCTCCGCATAAAAAAATTCTTTGAAAAAGGCTTAGTTGCACCGGAACCAGCTACAAATCAAGTTTTCTTCAAAATATTAAGTATGAATTTTTTTGTCGGTAACAATCAGGACCGTGCCAGCAATAATCAGTATAACACCAAGAAAAGGAGACCATTGGACAGGATGATTTATTTCTCTGATTACTTTCACCGAACCCAAATCAATAACTTTTTCATTGCTTATATAATTAAAGCCCGAATAGATCATCATCATTATACCAATGATAATAATTAATACTCCCAGAGATCTGACTTTCATGTTTTCAATTTTTTTTGATGACTTAATTTTCAGATAAAACTTTAAATCTTTTTTGCAAAGCTATCTTCGGTTTATCGAATTTATATTGATGAAAATCACTATGGTGAATGATAAATATTGTTTCTTTATACTAATTAGAGTCTGTCCATAATGTAAAAATTAGCCGCAGATTCGCAGATTAAAAATTGAACTACTACACACTTTTTTGCCACAGATCATGCTGATTTTCGCGGATTATCCGCCAAAGGCGGATTCCTTTTTAATCTGCGAATCTGCGGCTTCTATTTTTTTGTTTTAATTTAATCTCACTCTATGGACAGACACTAATTAAGCGGTGATGCTATCAATTGATAGCATGCCCAATCCCCGGAAGTATTATGGAGTAGATAAGGAGACCTGGTTTTGAGGTTCTTGAGTGTATAGCGGGTTCCTTGAAATTCTGAACCCTCAAAAAGATGAAAAATTATTTGTAATTGTTTTTTTATGATTTTATGTCGTCCTACGCACCTCGAATCTTACCTTTTAAGGGAAAAAGCGGATCGCCAGAAAAGACTCAAGAAATTAAGAATATAAAAAATCGGATTTAAAATAAATAATATTTTATTTGGTGTGCAGGATTTTTGAATTTTATTTATAACCTAAGAACCTTCCAAATTACCCCATCAATTCTTTCATCAGCTTGTCAAGTGATTCTTTCATTGTAGCCAACTCATTTTCAACAATGGATAACCGGGCTTCCAACTCATTTACATTTTTTCGGGCCGGCTCTTCCGGCACACCCTCCTCTTCCAATTCAATGGTTTCCCCAAACAAATGTGTAAACCGTGCTTCCTTTTGCCCGGCACGCTTCGGAAGCTGTTTTACAAAAGGAAGATCAGCATGAGCCAGTTTATCCAATACCATAATTACTTCTTCCAAGGATTCGAACTCATACAACCTTGCCGAATTGGTATTTATTTCCCCAACAGTTTGCTGTCCGCGTAAAAACAATAAACACAGTACTGATAGCTCAGCAGAGGTCATCGGGAAAACAAGAGTGAAGTTATGTTTGTACTTTACGGAACGACTGGTACCACCTGTTGCAGTGGAGGTCAAACCCATTTTTCGCAGAGCATCCAATGCTATCAGAACAGTTTCTTCATCATACAAGGTCACCGGTTTACGTGAGGTCTTCTGATTACAAGCAGCAGTCAGTGAATTCAGCGTCATTGGGTAATAGTCGGGAGTAGTTTTACTCTTTTCGATAAGAGCTCCCAGAACCCGTATTTCAACTGAATTTAATACCGGTAAATTATTTGTAACGTCCATTTTTAAAAAAATTTAATTAATATTTTTTTATTCCCTGTTGTTGTTTTTAGACTGAGTTTTTGTTATTAAATTAAAAACAACAACAAATTTAAGCTAAAAAAAAAGGTCAGAATCCAAGCGCCTTTTTAATCTGATCAAACGAATGAACTCAATTCCAAAACCAATCCTGATCAGGATAATTTTTTTAATACCTGCAACCCTTGATTAAAAAGCAAGAGCCAAATTTTCATAGACCAAAATCACTTTTCATATGACTAAAATCACTTTTTTTATTGCTTTTTATCAACAAAACCTTAGCTTTGTATAAAAATTAAACAAAAACAGAAATTTTCTCTGCTCCATTGCTTCAATTTTTTCGGAAGTTAAATAGCTTCCACATATTTTGTTTATGAGGATATTACACCCAAAGAAGAACTAATTTTTTCTTTAATAAAAGTTTTGTCTATAAACCGATATATTCTGGAGCTTAGAAAAAACAACATATTTTTTTTAAAAAATGGTAATTGTACATGTTTTAGATCCTTTTGGTGCCGGACTTGCTACCTTCTTAAGACTTTTGACAGAAGAATTAAGTGATGATTATCATATCATTGTTCATGGCGAAAGACAGGAGCTTGTTGATTTCAAAGAAGTTCGATCTTATTTTCCCAAAAAAAACATTCGTTTTATTCAATGGAAGACCGTTCAACGAAATTTGAATGTCAGAAAAGATTTTATTGCCTATTTGGAATTAACCAAAATATTAAGACGATTTCGTTATGCGGATGCAATCCATTTACATTCTTCAAAAGCTGGATTTATAGGCCGGATTGTTTGCAAACAATTGGGAATAAAACAACTAATTTATACTCCTAACGGTGCACCGTTCCTGATGAATGATGTAAGCAAATTTAAACTCAGGTTATATGAAAATCTCGAAAAATTTGCAAATCGGTTAGGCGGAAAAGTGGTTTGTTCTTCCGAATCAGAACAACAGGAATATATCAACAGAGGAATTGATGCCCACCTGATTAATAACGGAACAAAGATTGGCAAACACTCGTTTATTAAGGATAAGGACTATACTAAATTTCGGATTGTAACTTCCGGCAGAGTTGCAGATCAAAAAAATCCCGAGATCTTTAATCAAATAGCTGAAGCATTTGTTGACCTTACAAATTTTGAATTTGTCTGGATCGGAGATGGTGAAAATTCATTGGAATTATCATCACCAAACATTAAAGTTACCGGATGGCTGAGTAACGAAGGAGTTAGACAGGAAATCCGCAAGGCCGATCTGTATTTATCCACTTCTTATTTTGAGGGACTTCCATTTGCCGTAATGGAAGCAATGGCATTAGGGAAATGCCTTCTTCTGTCTGATTGTGTTGGCAATATTGATCTTGTTAAAAAAGGAGTTAACGGACATTTGTTCAATACCAGTGATGAAGCTATCAATAACATCATTTATTTTTTCATGAATAAAGAAATAACTGCATCCATGGGGTTAAACTCTATGGAAATATGCAAAGATTATTTTAATATTGAAGATACCGCCCATAATTACAAACTGGAATATCAAAAAGTCAAAGAATTAGCGAAACCAAAATCTATGAGTCTTTCGAAAAAACTTTTTGTATTTTCGATGGTTAGAATCATGTCATATTTAATAACCACTCAGATCGTTATTCAATGTCTAATTATTTCTCTTCGGTAAAGCACGAGATTACAGGTAAAACGAATCTTGTTCTTTACTACATTCTCTTAGCCTATATTCTGTCTTTATTTCTAAAAGATGCCCCTGTTGTTTCAAACATTTTAATGAGCGTCATTTTCGTGCTTTCTCTTGCTGCAATTTCAAAAGAAAACTTCAGGGATTCGATCAGAAAAAACAAAGTCCTTCTTGGAATTATTTTTTTCTTTTTGCTCCAGATCTTAAGCCTGTTCTTATCAGAAGATAAAAAAGAAGGAGCGGCACTTATACTTCGGAGGCTTCCGTTATTTCTTTTGCCTGCTTCTTTTATTTTTATCAATTTTCCAAAAAAAATATGGAATAAAATCGCATTGTTTTATGCCGTTACTACTACACTTGCTTCAGTGATAGGCTTCACGTATGGTGCTTATTCTTATTTTATTTCCAAAGATTCGGGTTTTTTATATAATGATAATATTTCGCTGATCCTTAGCAAGCAAGCTGTTTATTTTGCTTTTTATGTAAGTGTTGCGATTGTAATTTTTGCTGAACAATTAAACCAACATTCGGAACATATTATAAAATACCGCCCCTACTTTTTATCGGCTGTCATTTGGTTGTTGTTCATCGTGTTCATGCTTGCTTCCAGATCAGCCATGTTAAGTTTATTATTCATATTTTTTTGCTATGTGAGCTTTCAAATCGTCCGTAAAAAAAAATACCTGGAGGGAATGTTGTTTGTTCTTTGTATAGTGGTAGGTGTTGTAATTTTAAGCAAGTTGTTTCCAAAAACCTTAAACAGGTTTCAAGGAACAACAGAGACAAATTTTCAGTACGAAAACAAAAATGTTGAAAATCATTTCAATGCAGCCTATGATAGTTCAAAATGGAATGGTACCAATACACGAATAGCCATTTGGGAATGTGCTGTTGAAGTTTGGGAAACAAATCCGATAACAGGTACCGGTATTGGTGACAGAACAGGAGATCTGAATAAAAAATACCAGGAAAAAAAGTTTTGGTATGCACTACATACAAACAAGAACACTCATAATCAATATTTAGATATTTTAATAAGTATGGGGATAACAGGACTTGTGCTTTTTATCATTTTATTTTTTATTTATCCGATATATACTTTTATAAAAGAAAAACAAATCCTTGCAATGATCATATTTGTGATGCTGGCAATAAGTTTGGTAACTGAGAATATGTTTGATCGTTATCAGGGTTTGATCTTTATACCCTTTATTCTTTCGCTGGCCACAAAAATTGCTGATGAAAAAGAAGATCCGATTTAATGATGATCCTCTTCTTGTAAATACATGGCTATTGTTTCTTCCGGAAGTCCGATATGAACGATTTCTCCATGTTTTATATAAGCCACCCGTTGACAATAATTTTGAATAGTTTCCATTGAATGAGATATTAAAACAACGGTTTTTCCTTCGATCCAGCTTTTTTCAAAAATTTTTATCGCTTTCTCCTGAAACTTAAAATCCCCAACGGCAAATATTTCGTCAAGGAACATTATATCGGCACCTGCATTTACTGCAATGGAGAAACCAAGTCTTGCCAACATTCCGGAAGAAAAATATTTAATCTTTGTATCCACAAATTCTTCCAGTTCGGCAAATGCAATAATCGAGTCAAAAATTTTATCAATCTCTTTTATTTTTAAACCCAATACCGATCCTGATACATATATATTTTCTCTGGCAGATAATTCATGACTCATTCCAACGCCCAGATTCATTAACATGGTTGAACCGCTAATTTTTACATAGCCGGTATCAACCGGGTAAACACCTGCCAGAATTTTTACTAATGTTGATTTTCCTGATCCGTTTCTGCCAATAATTCCAAAACATTCTCCTTTTTTGATCTCAAAACTCATCATTTTTATTGCCTCCACTTTTTTGGGTGTCGGCCTATTAAAAATGGTGAATAATCGTTGCTTTATAGTATTTTGAATATCCTCAGTAATAAAGAATGTTTTACTAATGTTTTTAGCAATTAAGGCAAACTTTTCTTTTGAATTTTTTTTTTCCATGTTACTTTATAATTTTTCAGCAGCCTTGCTTCCTAACTTATTTAGACTATATATCCCAAGTAGTAAAAAGAAAATAGAATATCCGAAACTCCAGAAGAAAAGCCCCCATTCGGGAAACTGATGATACAATACAACAGCACGCGCATTGATAATAATGCCAGCCATTGGATTTATATAATCCAAACCGGGTAAATGATCTCTGAAATCCTGAAGTTTAAACAAAATGGGGGAGATCCAAAATCCTAATGAAATAACAATGGTCCAGATCTGCACAATGTCATGGGCAATAATAAAAAGGGAGCTGATAATTAATGAAATTCCTAATGATAGGATCACCAGATTAACGATTATCGCCAGTAGGAAAATAGCATGAACAGACAAATAGGATCCATTCCCAAAAATTAAAAAATAAATAAAAAACATGAATAAATTAAAAAATAAGCCAATGAGATTACTACCAATCACTGAAATATAAATTTCAATTTTATTCATATTCGTATATTCATACAAATACTTTTTGGTTTGTAAAAGCGCTATTGTACCACTCGTGCTTTCAACGAAAAAATTCCACAAAACAATTCCGATAAACAAAAAAGAAACAAAATTAGGTGTTCCTTGAAGCATAATTACTTCAAAGGCGATGTAAAAAATAATTATTTCGGAAATAGGCTTTACCAAAGCCCATATCAGGCCGAGTTTATTTTCGTAATAACGTAATTTAAATTCTATTTTGGCAAGTAACCAAAACCGCTCTAATTTGTTGGTTCCTCTAAACCAATCGCTTATAAGTTTAAGTGCCATATTTTTTATAAAATCTAAATGCTTTGATCGCTACTTTACGAGCAAAATTATTTGATTTGATTTTTGAAATTATTTTGTTTTTAATTTTTGATCCCAACCAATTATTACCCGGCAGGTCATAAATCAAGGTTGGGTTATCGTAATTTATTCCCGGTCCATTCGCATTTAGTAAATTAGTAATTTCACTCGCAAATATAGAATAAAAACGGCTATGTTTATCCGCGATCAAACGGTAGAGATAGATTTGCTTTTCTGTTGTAAATGAACGTGCCATGGAGTTTTTCCTGATTCGGTAATTCCATAAAGGCTCAGGTAAAGCAAGTCCCTGACAACCATTTTCTACCATATTAATAACACTTTCATAATCTTCCATACCATAAACCATTTGGGGATCATTCATACCGAATTTAAGGAAGGCCTCTTTTTTATAAATTAAAGCACTGCTATTGATCATATTGTGAATTAATAAGTAGGGCGGTTCGGGATTAAAAGAAGGCCAAAATCCGGTACTTCCCCCAAAATATCTTGCCCAACATCCAACAAAAAAAACATTCTGAAAAGTTGATAATACGGTAATCGCTTTTTCATAGTATTCCTTTTCAATTGTATCATCCGGATCAAGAAATGCTAAATAATTTCCTTTCGCCTGCAAAGCACCGGCATTCCTGGCCAATGAAAGGCCTTCGTTTTTCTTATGTATGATTCTTATTTGTTGATCGTCTTTAAATTTATTTAGTACTTCAATACTATCCACTTCACCACTTCCATCATTTACAATAATTATTTCAATGTTCTTATAGGTTGAATTTTGTATGGATGTTATTGTTTCTTCAATATACTTACCCATATTGTAATACGGAATAACAATAGACAAAAGCTCACCGGAGATATATGTTATTGGCGAGGACAAAAGTTCTTTGGTTTGAATTGGCCGAATAAAAGGAAATTGCTTCGTTTCATTTTTTTCACTTACCAATTCCTCCAGTAATTTATTTTTTTTATCAACTATGTTTTTATATGAATATTCTCTTTTTATTTCATCATATGCATTTTGTTCTACCTCCCTTAGTGAATGCTTTGATAGTGAAAGTATGTGATTTATTTGTGTTTCAAATGTTTCAGATCTTGCATGATCGAATAAAAAACCATTTTTTCCATTCTGAATGATTTCAGATTGTCCACCCTGAACAGATGCCAAAACTATTTTCCCACGACTCATCGCCTCTAAAACAGTATAAGGTAAATTATCAATAATGCTTGGAATAACCACGATATTCGCATCATTCAAATGTTCAGAAATTTGCTCCGGAAGAATTGATCCAAGCAATTTTAATTTTCCTGACCTTATTTCAGCCCCATATTTTTTTCTGATATAGTCAATCATATCAATTCCCTCCGGGTGATAAAGATGGTTGCCTCCACCGATCATGAATAGCGGCAGATCAAGCCCCCCTTTCCACATCGTTTGAAAAAATTTAATTAATTCCAAACATCCTTTTTGAGGAATTAATTTACCAAAAAAAACAATTTTACCTTTTTTAATCCTATTTTCCTGAAGCTGCCAGGTAACCTGATATGGATTTTTAACAACATGAATTTTTACATCCTCTAAAAGTAATCTGCTCTTTAATTCATCTATTAAAAATCTGCTGGGCGAAATGACCATATCTGCTGCACGAATACAGAAACGCTCCATTTCACCTACCCAGAAATGCGGGTGCTGATAAAAAGATACTTTATTATATTCCAAATACAGAAACGATGGCGCATGAAGCGTTATAAGAATCTTTAAATTTTTAAACTCAGGGTATTGCAGGTGTTTATATTGTAATAAGTAATAGGCGATCCCCATGTATTCCTGTGCTTCGATAACATCAGGAGCTCCTTGTTCCCGGATCATCATTTTTACAATATTCGCAAAAGCAAAACTTAAATTTGCTTCATGTCCTAAAAATGAAAAGGTATATTGTTTAACCGGATTAAACCGGACTACGGTGTATTGTTCTTTTTTTTCATAAACTAATTCATCCGTATTAAAATCACAAGTGATAATTGTTACATCATAACCAGCTGCTGAAAACATTTTTGCTGTTTCCACACAATACGTGCTAATTCCTCCACCATGAATGGGCGGAAACTCAGAAGTCAGCAGCCAAAATTTCATTGAAATAATATTAAGGTAACAAAGTAAATCTCCATTAGGCAGTCATATATTAACCGGGTTGTCTTACAGAAAATTCGGGGTTCCATCTGCTGTATACACACTCTTTATTGTTTTTAGTTTTCTTCACTAAGGTCCCAAACATAGCCGTAGGTTTCACAGTGCCGGCATCAATTAATTGAGTGTTGAGATTTTCCACAAAATCAATAAACGCAACATCCCATTTATTATTTACAGAATAATTATGTCCATAAATCCGATCAGTAAAAACATCTATCACATTTCCAAATCCAACAAATTTTTCAAAATGAAATTCTTTTACCAGTAATGGCAAAACATCCTCCGCACGAATACCTTCGAAATTCTCTGCACTACAGTCAAAGTTGATGTATGGATCATCAATTTTCTTTGAAAAATTATTAAACTTTTTCTCAAGAGGAAGTATGCTCCACAATGAATTCATCCAAACTAAAGCTTCCGGCCAGCGTCTGTGTCCGTTCCTGCCGATCATATCAGACACAATAAATGAACCACCTGCGTTCAAATTGCTATTTATGTTTGTAAAGATTTTTTCCAGTTCAACAAAATGGTGCAGGGAGTGATTAACATAGATCACATCATGATTGCTTTTAGGGAACTGTGAATTTAGATCCAGTGTTTCAAAAATAAAATATTTTTCTAAACCCTTCTCTTTTGCTTTTTCTGCAGAATAAGACATTAACTTTGGATTTAGGTCGGTGCAGGTAATTTTAATGTTTACCCCTTTTTCAATTACTTTTTGAGCTATTTCGAAATCTTCTGAACAATCACCAGAACCCAACGACAGGCATTTAAAAACACCAGTCTTTTTCATACTTTTCGCTCTCTCAACAATTTCGTTTGCAAATAAAGAAGTAATATCGTGTTCACCAAACACTTCTCTTAATCGGGGGCTCAAATAATGCGATGCCCAATAAGAAAATATTTCAGGGATCGAACTTGCGATGCCACCTTCAGCATGTGCCTGAGAAAAAGTTTCAAGTTCATTTTGAACACGTGCAGCAAAATCTAAATTTTCATTTTCCATTGTTATTTTTTTTCTTTAAAATGATATGCGTGTTTTCTCAAATTAGCACTGAAAATGCAATTACTACTTTTCATTGTATCTTTTTTTTAATTCTTCCAGATAAATTCCTGAAAACCGTTTGGAATCAATAGCTTTTTTGATACACATTTTTTTTCCCTTTATCATTAACTCCCTGTCTCTTGACATGGAAGTTGTTCGAACCCTGTAATAGGCTATTGCATCCTGTTGATATTTATAATTTGGTTTATGCGATGCTATTTTTAAATGAAACTCCCAATCTTCATGATTGGGTAACTCTTCATCGAACCTCTCCTTTTTTAATATATTAGCATTAAATAAAAAACAATGCACAGGGATTGAAAGTTCTGTTTCCCAATTTTGTATCAGATCCAAAACAGGGTCCTCATGCATAACCAGTCTGCTGTATGTCCATGTTTTTTCTTTGTTGCCATCCTCAAAACATATGTATTCAGAATAGGATACCTGAAGTGTCGGGTCAACAATAAAATCATAGATCTGATTTAAAAATTTATTTTTGGAAATAATATCATCCGAATCCAGAAATTGGACATAATCTCCTGAATGTTTTTCTAAACCAAAATTTCTTGTGTTCCCCAGACCCCCGTTTTTTTTGGGAAGGTATTTCACCTGATTAAATTTCAGACACAACTCTTTGGCAAGTTCTTCTGTATTATCAGTACTTCCATCATTAATAAGTAATATCTCGAAATTTGAATATTCCTGGTATAATATACTGTACACAGTTTCTTTTATGTAGGCTACTTGATTGTAGCAAGGTATGATGATGGCTATTTTATTCTTTCCTGCCAAATCTTTTCTGATAATATCAATTTGCTTGGTATAGAAATTTTTAAAATTTACATCCTCAAATGTATCCATCCATTTCCACATCCCTTCTTCAGCAAATTCATCGGAGTATCCGGTCCCTTCCGGATGATATACTGTAACTTCATCATCAATCACACATAATTTATTTAATTTTTTCGCAAAAAATCCTTTTGCTACATCTAAACCCCAGCCATATTTATTTATATTCAGATCGATGGGAGCAATGTTCTTTAAAACATCCAAATGAGCCAAAAAGACAAAACCCTCCACAAATGGAACAACTCTTAATCCTCTCGCATTTTGCTTTTTACAATAAAAATGACTCCTTCCGGTTGACGATGGAGAATAAATTCCTATTTCGCTAATATCTATGTTGTTCAGATTATTGACCATTATTTCAACCTGATCATTTTTAATTTCAACATCTGAACAAATAAAGAAAACATACTCGTATCCATGACTTCTTGCATATTCATAAGCATTATTAAATAAACCTGAATAATACACATTATCTAACTGAATAAACTTTTTGTTTTTAATTTTTGAGCCGGAATCAAATACCACTGTATCAAAGTATTTAGAAAGAGATGAGCGCAATTTCAATGCATTTTCGTTACAATTATAATTTACAATTGAACACATGATCTTTTTCCCTGCTTCCGTTTTAATTTTTGCATTCACAACTTTTTCTCTTTCAAAAAACTTTCTGAACAATGGAACTGTTTTTTTTAGTGGTTTGTATATATCTACTCGCGGAACTTCAATCTTCAGGATTCTATCTTTAATAATACCGGTTAATTTTCTGTCCAGAAATGTTCTGCGATACCAGGCGATCTCTTCTTCCTTGACTTCAAGTTTCTGTTCGAGTTTATTTATTTTTTCCCGTTCATAACGTAATTCATTCTCTTTATTTTCAAGTGCTTGCTGAATTTCTCTGATTTTATTTTTTTCGACAAAAATATCATTATCTGTTTCAACAATTTTTTGTAAAAGTCCTTCCTTAATGCTTTTTTCCCTTCCATATTCTCTCTCCAGAGAAATTACCTTACGACCAAGAACGTCCGTTTTACTTTTTTCAACATCATATTCCTTTCGTATTCCAATAATATCATCTTCCAATCTTTCGTTTATTATTTTCTCTTCAAAATACTTTTTATCCAGATCTAGTTTTGCTTTCTCTAATTCTTTTACTTTTTGATCCAGTTTAGAAAATTCATTCGCTTTTATTCCAATGATTGCTTTGAGCGATTCTTGAATTTTTATTTCTGCTGCCAATTTTTTTTGAGACTCTCGAATTTGTTCTTCAACAATTCGATCTTTTGTTTCGATTGATTTCTTAAGTGCAGTATTGGTGTCCTCAAAAATAAAAAGTTGCCGGTTATAGAAATACTCAGCATTTTTTAATTGAATATCCAGTTTTCTGAAATTCAATTCTTTTTCCTGAAGTCGGATTCTTTCCGAATCCAGTGCATTAGAAATGCTGTTAAATTCAACCTGGAGTTTATTAAATTTTAATTTTTCATTCTCAAGCAATCCATTTACCAATAGTTCACTCTCTTTTAGTGAATTTATTTTGATTGTTAAAGCTTTTTCAATTTCGCGGAATTTCACTTTTTCTTCACCCAATGATTTTACCAACAATTCCTCTTTTTCGATTAACAAGTTAATCTCCGCGGTAAGCTTTGTTTCGATTTTTGAGGAATTGTCTTTCTCAATTTCCAAGACCTTTTCTAATGCCAATTCTCTTTCTATTGACGAATTAAGTTTTGTTGTTAGCCTGTTTTCACCTTCCTGTATCCTAATTTTTTCATCCGCTAAGGCTTTAATTAACAACTCTTCCTTCTCTACTAAAGATCTAATTTTATCGGTCAGGCCGGTTTCGATTTCATTCAATTTATTTCTTTCAGAATCTAATTCCTTTATCAATAAATTTTCTTTCTCAAGTAAGCCAATTAGTTGAAGATTCAATTCTTTTTCTTTGTTTTCAAACCCTGCAATTTTCTCTCTCAAAATATTTTCCATTTTTGTGATCTGTTCATTTTTATTTTCAAGCTCTTCTTTTAATAAGGTATTGTTATTGTTTAATTTTTTTGCATTTTCAGTCATCTGTTGTTCATCAAGAGCCGTTTTTTCCTGGATAGATTTAAGCACATCCATTTTATTCAACAACTCTTTTTTGCTCCTGTCAGATTCAATTTTCAGATTAGTTATTTCGGTACCGGCATTTTTTAATTCAGAAACATATTGTTGTGTTTTCAATGTTGTTGTTTTATAATCAAACAACAGCTCATCATACATTTTTAATAATTCTGATTGCGTTAGCCATGATCTGCCCCACATATGAACAGCAACAGTAGTATCATCAATGTATTTTTCAAATTCATTTATCTTATAACATTCCGAATAGTGTATTGGATAAAAATAAGAACTTGGAAATAAGGTAATGTTTTTTAACTTCTGATATCCATATTTAGTCAGGCCCCACTGATCTTTTAAAATTTGGGTAACAATTCTTGGTGCAGATAAATTTGCTTCTTCAACCCCTTCATATTTTTTTATTATCGTGTCAAAACATTTTTTTATAAAGGAATGATTTTTAACTGCTCCGATAACTGCATTGTTCACCCAAAACACATCACTCTCATTTTCTCCTCCTTCTTCAAAACCTAAAAAACATTTTTCCTTTAAAAATATATCAAGTGGTTTAATTAGTTTAATATCTGTATCTAAATAAAATCCTCCATGTTTTATCAATGCATAAAAACGCACCAGATTCGACATGTTGGCCCACTTTTTATTCTTATAGGCCTTTTTTAAATAGCTGATATCCATTGGACTATTACTTTCGTCCCATCGAATAATTTTATAACCGGGATTAAGCTCTTTCCATTCTTTAATATATTGCTGATATTCTTTAGGCTCTTCTTTCCCTCCAAACCAACAGTAATGAATTATTTTTGGTATCATTCGAATTTTTTTTGGCTAAATAAAAAGCGCTTGAATTGAAAATTAACGGGTAATTTTTTCCATTACCTCCAGATAATGTTCCTCAGAAAAAGGTTCGCCCAGAAAATCAAATAACTTATAAAGGTTTTCATTTTTTTTGACTATATCTTTATATGTTATCGGGAAAACAAATGGATCGCTATTTTCAGTTGCTCCCGATTCTATTTTTTTTATGTAATCTGTAAAATTCTTTTGTTGTCTTTGCAAATATTCCTTCGAATCTTTTGGATTGTCTGCCCACCACGAGCTTTTCAACAATTCCTTTACATCCCGTGTCAAAAACACAATTTTTAAATTAGGAAAGAGTTCTTTAAAAGCATTTAATTCGTCTTCAAAATTTCCAAAATCTTCCAGACCAAACCTTATTTCTTTAAACCCAAAAACTCTTTTTTGTGGATGCCAAAACATATCCCAGAATATTCTGTAAATATTATTTTTAATCTCAGCAAAATCAAACGTATTCTGCCAGGCCAATTTATAATGTTCTTCATCCACAGTGTTTTTTACCTCATCCATATGCTTAAGACTCATATAATAATGAAGCAAATTCTGAATGGCCATTTTATTTTCCCCCATTAGGTGGTATCCCCTTGCGGTATTTAAAAGGCGTAAAAGAAGAGTCGACCCCGATCGACCCTGACAACAAAGTAAAACAAATGGGGCATTTGAAAACGCTATTGGCATGTATTTAACTGGAATTAAAAATAAAATGCGAAGAACAAATATATCGAAAACTTTTGAAAATTTCAATAACTTAAAACATGAAACGCGCTCAGCTTAATCAAACAATTTTAATTTGTCAACTTCATAACACTTGTTAAACATCCTTGATTTTCAATAAAGAGCTATTTCTAGAATATAAACACCTCAGGTTTCTTAGCCAAAAAAAACTTTTTTAACAGAAGAATAAACCCATAAGGAAGGTTGAGAATTATAAACAACCGGATCAAACTCAAAATTTTAAATAGAACATTGCTGGAATATTTTTGTGTGATCTTAATTCGCGATTGCATTTGCAGCTTTCTGTTCTTTTGAGAAATTCCTTTTGTAATGGCAATTTTAACTAATATTTCGGCCAGTATTTCCGTCTTATATTTTTTTACAATCTCCCAGAAAAATGCATAATCTTCGGCATGTGGATAACCTTTGGGATAAAACCCAACCTCTTCCATTACTTCTCGCCTAAACATTATTGTTGGATGAATAAATGAACATTTAAAATGCATTTCCTTTACAATATCCGGGTGTTCGGTTTTGGTAATATAATTATACCCCTTTCCTGTTTTCTTGTTTTCAAACCTGCACCAGGTACCTAACAGAAAAATTTCAGGATGTGCCTCTAAAAAACGAACTTGCTTTGTAAATCGCTCAGGGTAGCAAATATCACCGGCATCTAAACGCGCTATGTATTTATAATCACTCCGTTCTAGCAGCATCTTCAATCCTGTATTCAGGGCGTTAAGAATTCCTTGATTCGAAGGTATTCGGATTATTTTGATCTGCACATTGGGGTTAATTACACTAAAATTTTCTCTTACGATCGGCAGCAGACTTCCATCATCAACTATCAGGATTTCAAATTTCTCAAAAGAATACCTTACACTGTTAATGGACTTAATTACGCCTTCCAGGTCGTTATAACATGGAATAAGTAAAATAAAATCTAGTTTATCTGTCGCCAAAATTCTTTAATTAAATAACCTTTTCTTTTCAATTTACACACAATTTACTCCTGTTAAAAATACATATTATGCCCTTATCTTTTGTAATTCACCGGATTAAATTGCTACCTGCTTTTTATTTGGATTTATTTTTCTTTCCAGCCAATTTTCAAAATTAAAATTCTTTTGCAGTTTGCTAATCCCCATCTTCATTTTCGGTTGCCGTAATGTTGCTTGTAATTTTTTTAATATCTGCTTCTGATGACTGTTATTCTGAATATAATTTGATAAACTATTTATGACTGCTTTTTCTGCAAATTGATTTTTGTCTTCTTTTTCCTGCTGACGCTTTAATGAACCCAAAAAGGAAATTGCTAAACTATGATTCTGAAGTTCGATGTGAACCAATATTTCTATAAGTCGGGTAATAAAATATATTTCAGCAGGGAAAACTTTTTGTTTAAACGTTGTGATTTTATTGATCCATTTTATCGTTTGTTTGTAATCGCCTTTCCAGAAATAAGCTTGTACCGCACCGAATAAAAAATCAGCAAGTATCAGATCTTCCTGTTTATCCAGTTGTTTAATTGTAGTTTGATTGTGTTCGATCAAAGAAATTGCCTGATCAAATTTTGATGTTTTTACTAAAATGGCCAGTTCTAAACGAAGCACTAATAAATAATTAGCGGGATTGTTTTTATACTCTTCTTTAAGCTGCGTTAAAAGATCTTTTACAAAATCATCATATAAAGCCAAATGAATTGCAGTTGCCAGGCAGTTTTGAGCAGCATACAAATAATTATAATTCGAGGTGTCCTTTTTTAAAAAACCGGTCCTGTCTAAAATTCCTAATAAGGTTTTAAATTCATTATAACTTTTAAAAAAATCTTTTTTATAAAAAAGCAAAATCCCTAAACTATAATGCATATCACATTGCGAACGAAGACAAGATGGAGGATCATTTGTAATGATTGACAAAACGTCTTTTTCCTTTTTATTAAATAACTGTATCGATTTACCATAACGCTCCTCTTTCACAAGGCCGAACACCTGCGCCCTCAAATTCTGATAGACAGCTCTGTTTTCAATTTTTTTTAATGCTCCCGCTTTTTCACTTTTTATTTCGCTAAAACGAATCATTGCATTATTAAAATCCGGAAGATGATTAATTATGTTTTCTTCCCATGAAAGACTCTCAAATAAAAAAAGATAAAGTTCATTCTCAATAGCTTGTCGTTTTATTTTTTTTATTACCGGAATGATCTGGGTGAATAGTTTTTTTTGATATAAAACAGGAACTACCCGGATCATTGATTCTATTGAATGTTCGGGCCCCTTGTTTTCTGAAGACCGGTTGAGAGAACGCAGGATCAAATGGTATAAATAATTTTTTGTTGAAGTCAGTTGTTTAATGAATCGTTCCTCCCTAAAAAAATTCTTTACCAGTTTCTCATCATATACTTTCATTTCATCCAGTTTGTCAAACAAGCGAACAACTATTTTTTTGTTGACATCTCCTTGCGATGAACACATCAGTTTAAAGCTTCTTTTTTCAGCTTTTGTAAGCGATTTAATCAATTCAAACAATTGAGTTGAAGGAATCATATTAATTTGAATTTTTATGAATTATAATTACTTGCTATTTTAATAAGAATACAATTATTCAATAAATATAATAGTTTAAAAGAACTGAAAAATTATTTTTTTAATATTTTACTCATTTGGTTTTATATGAATGCTGATTTTTTTGACTAAAAAAACAAACACAAGATTGTATTTTTATGTTAAACTAAACTTGAATAAACTTGTTGAAAAAGGTAGATCCTTAAAATAAAATACCCTTCACATGTTCTTTTTGATTGTCATTATTTTGATCTCCCCTTTCTGTAAAAATAGTTTGGAGTAGCTTTTTTTAGAAAAGGGGTTTATAGGATGGGCGAAGATGCTTTATTTTTTTGGATATGCATTTTGGTATGGGGTTTATATACAAAGCCCATCCTTTTTTTTGAAAATTAAAAAAAAAACACCTATGAAACCAAACAAAATTCTTATTACCATTTTGATATAAGAGCCTGTTTAAATTTTAGTAAAAGATTAGATTTTTAATGGTTTACTGGTTTGTTATTTCGATTGTAGGGAAGAAATCTCAAATGAAATTATAATAAAAACGAGATTTCTCCCTTCGGTTGAATTGACAATAAAGCATTTTTGAATGAAATTAAAACAGGCTTCAACCAATTGAAAAAAGAGTTGAAATCAAACAATTCGCTTCCGATTACATCAATAAACCGATATGCTTTATTACAAAAAACATTTTTGAGAATTATTAAAATGAAAATCAAACTTCTCGATATTAAATTAATCATCCTCCTTTTCCTATGCTCTTCCGGCTATACCGGGAAAGCTCAGGACCTGGAATGGTTAAATCCAATAAAAGATGTTTATGATGATATTGACATCAATGAGGTTATTACCGATTCCCTTGGCAATGTTTATGTTGGAGGGTCATTTGATGATCAGAAATCGCTTGGAATAGATAATGGTGCCCCTGCGGAAGTAAATTTTATGGGAACGGTAGCAACAACAACCCATGAACAGATGGGCTTTTTAGCAAAAATAAATTCAAGCGGAGTGCTTCAATGGATAAAAAAATTTGGGAGCCCCAGTTCAACAACAGGATATAGCCCATTAGCCATGGTAGAAAAAAAAGGTTATTTATATGTTGTCGGGAGTTTCCAATATAGCGCAGCACCAGGTTTGGATTTTGATCCCGATGCAGGAACAAGACAAATTCAATCAACTACATCAACTGACTTTTTTGTTTCCAAGTACAACTCGTCAACAGGAGTTTTAGTTTGGGCATATGCAGGATTCGGAACGGGCAATTCCGATCTGCCACAAGGACTGGTTATAGATAATTCCGAAAACATTTACGTCATGGGCCAGGCTGCAAATGGTGCAACACCTGTAGATTTTAATATTAAGGCCCCAACAGCGGATGTAAATCAAATTGGTATTGCAAGTACAAATCAGTTATACCTGGTGAAATACGACAAAGATTGCAACTTCTCCTGGAGAAAAAACATAAGCAATAGCCTTAATTGCACAACAAGCGGTGCATTAGCTATAGATTTAATTAACAGCTATGTATATATGGCAGGAGGGGTATTTCAGAATGGGGGTGTTAATCCAAATTTCGGTGGAGCAAGTTTAACTGTTAATGCAACTACTTATGATGCTTATTTGGTGAAGTATGATTTTAGCGGTACGCTTCAATGGGTAAAAAACATTGCATCCGGAACCTCTAATAATTATGTTATGACCATGGATATTGATGGAAGCGGAAACATCTATACCGGTGGAGTTTTTAAAGATGTTGCCGATTTTGACCCAAGCGGAGGAACATCCAGTTTAACGGCTACCGGAGGCTCCGGGTTAGATGGATTTGTTTCAAAGTACGATGCTGCAGGAACCCGTGTTTGGTCCTATAAAATTGGTAGTTCCAGCGCATTTTCAGAAGGGGTGTATAGCCTGCAGGTAACTTCAGGTGGTAATATACTTGTAGGAGGTGAAATAAACGGATTAACCCAAGCCGATTTTAACCCTGAGGGAACTGGTGGGGCTCAAAACAAAGGAGGAGCAGGATATACATCTTGGTTTGGTGAATATGATACAGATTTTAAATACCAATGGGCTTACGCGATTGCTCCAACAGCAGGAACAAATACATTCGAAAGCACAGCCAACTCAGTTGCAATTGACAAAAACAATAGTCCTTATCCGGTATATATTTTTGGATACATGTCCCATACAAATACTCAAAATTTTAACCCAAGCGGAGCCGGCACCTTTGGTCCTGGCTTGGGGCCACATACACCATCAGGCTTTGCCAGTGTTAATTGTGTGAATGGGTTTTTAGCAAAATATTCTACAACAATTTCGCTGCCAATAGAATTAATATCTTTCTCCGCTAAATGTATTGATGACAACGTAACTATAAACTGGCAAACAGCCTCCCAAACCAATAACAACCACTTTACCATTGAACGTACCTTAGATGGAATTAATTTCGAAACAAGAGGCACACTGCAAGGAGGAGGAAACACAAATCAAACAATGAACTATTCGTTTGTAGATGCTAATCCCTTGCCGTCCACATCTTATTATCGTCTGCGCCAAACCGATTATGATGGAAAAACGGAAGCCTTTAATATAGTTGCTGTTAACTGTGAGGATAAAAACACATGGAGTTTCAATTTAAAACCCAACCCTGCTACCAATGAACTTACCATTTCTTTGAACGGAAAAGATGAAAGGACAACTGTCCAAATTACTGATGTGATAGGGCAAGTAATAATGACTGTAACTATTTCCCAAACCAGCGAAACAATAATTAACATCGAACATCTTTCAAAAGGAATTTATTTTGTTTCCTCACCATCCATAAAAATGAAACCAATAAAATTTATTAAACAGTAACACCAAAGAAACAACTAGTAAGTAGAACCTTAAAAATAATAAACACCAAACTCGGATCGTATGTACCACCCTTTTGCTCCATTTTTATACCTGACCAAAGTGAGGAAAAAGAATAAAAAGCATTTCTATTTTTTACCCTTTGTCATCTCAAAAAGCACGAAAATTGAAACTGAACATAAGGTCCTCAAAACAAATGTTAGAGATAGAATTAGAAAAATTAACAGGACAGAAAAAATTCAGTAACAAAGAAACTAAATCAATAAAATTTATCACTCAGTAATACACATGAAAATCATTTTACGAAAATTATTTGTTGATCAAAGAAGCATCCACATAATTACCTTTTGGGTTACTTTGTTTTTCGCGCTATTATTTTTTTCATATTTCATTTTATTGAGTTAATCAAACACTTTTTCATATGAACAAATTAATTACATCAATTACCGAAAACCCTAAAATAGCTATTCCAACAAAAAAAGGGTACATCTTCATAACTCCTGGTGAAATTATCAGATGTGAGGCGAATAAAAAACATTCGGTTTGCATCCTTAAAAATCATACCCGGGAGGATCTGTCGCTATCGCTGAAACAAACGGAAGCAATGTTAAAAGAGTTTGGATTTTTAAGGGTACATCATGCTCATTTAATTAACATAAATCATATAGAAAAATACGAAAAAGAAAAGTATAGCTCTAGTGGGGGAATGATAACCATGAGCAGCGGTGAAATTGTTTCCCTTTCGAAAAGAAAAAAACAGGCGTTCCAAAAACTATTTAAAAGCAAATTTATTCCTGAATCATTAGAATCAATTTTAGCAACTATCGACAATTAATTTAAAACACAAAACACAATGAAAAAATCATTTATAATTATTTTTGTTTCAATTCTTTCAAGTGTCCTGCAAGCACAAACACCGACTTATGAATGGGCAAAACAATTCGGTGGAACACTAAATGATTACGCCTATTCCACTGCTGTTGATACTGCCGGCAATGTTTATACAACCGGATTTTTTCAAGGCACCGTTGATTTTGATCCGGGTGCAAACACCATTAATCTGACCTCAGCAGGCGCCAGTGATATTTTTATTTCAAAAGTAGATGCTGCCGGAAATTTTGTTTGGGCAAAAAAAATTGGAGGAACAGCCTCTGATTACGGCTTTGCATTAACACTGGATAAATATAGTAATGTATATGTTAGCGGATATTTTAAAGGTCTTGCAGATTTTGATCCGGGTGCAAACACAGTTAATCTCACACCAACTGGGAGTTTTGATGTTTTTATTACCAAATTTGATGCTGCCGGAAATTTCGCCTGGGCAAAAAAATTCGATGGCGCGAGTGATGAATCGTGTACCTCCATAAAGGTAGATGAGTTGGGAAATATTTATACCGTTGGCTCTTTCAACAGTGCAACTGATTTTGATCCGGGAGCAAACACAGTAACACTTACTCCACTTGGAAGTACAGATATTTTTATTTCCAAACTGGATGCTGCCGGAAATTTTGTTTGGGTAAAACAAATGGGAGGGGCAGGTCTTGATGCCGGTAAATCCATTACAACAGACGCAACAGGTAATGTTTATGTTAGCGGATATTTTCTTGGCACATCCGATTTTGATCCAAGCAGCAACACGGTAAATTTAATTTCCGCAGGAGCAGAGGATATTTTTGTTTCTAAACTAGATGCTTCAGGTAATTTTTTATGGGCGAAACAATTCGGTGGCCTATCCGCAGATTATGGATTGTCATTGACGGTGGATGCATCCGGAAATGTTTTTTCAACAGGATTTTTTAATGGCACCGCGGATTTTGATCCAAGCGCTAACACAAGTAACCTAACCTCAGCAGGGCTGGATGATTTTTTTATTTCCAAACTCGATGCTGCCGGAAATCTTGTTTGGGTAAAACAAATTGGCAGCACTTCGTATGACGAAGCAAAATGCATTACCATGGATGCTTCCTTTAATCTTTATATAACAGGATCGTTTAATGGCACCGTTGATTTTGATCCAGGCATAAACATAAACAATCTGACTTCTGCCGGAGGAGATGATGTGTTTATTTGCAAATTAGATGCTTCAGGAAATTTTGTTTGGGCAAAACAGCTAGGTGGAACATCGAATGATTATGCTACTTCCATTAAAGTAGATGCATCAAATAGGGTTTATACATCAGGCTATTTTCAGGGTACCGGAGATTTTGACCCAGGTATAAATACTGTCAACCTTATTTCAGCAGGTGGACCGGATGCATTTATTCATAAAGTAAATCAAAGTATAAGTACAACCCTTTCTGAAACTAATTTGTCTTCAGGGGTTCAACTTTTCCCTAACCCGACAAACGGTCAGATCAATTTTATTTTCGATCATCAATTAACGAATGTAAATCTAAAATTAATTAATAGCATGGGCCAACTCGTATTTGAGAGATCTGATCTGAGTGGAACAAATTTTTCTATTGATGTTGCCGAACAAGCAAATGGAATTTATCTACTGGAAATAATTTATTCCGGAACTGTTTACAGAACTAAGTTTATAAAGAACTAAACGTTTAGCTATCCGGAGTTAAAGCAGCGGACATCTTTGGTGTCACTCCCTTTTTTGGGTACCTATTAATTTTCATAAAACCTATTTCTTACTGCCCATCAAGATTGCCTTTTTTGTTACCTTTGCACAATGAATTCTTCGCCTAAAAAATCGCGCCCACTTTTTTGGTTCTATTTGCTAGTTGCTTATGTAGTGATTCAATTTGTTTGGTGGACCTATTTGATGGTAGAACTGAACAACGAAAACTATCATCATAAAACCGAGCTTAACGTTATAAAAGGAGAATCTCTTAACGATGTTGTTTTAAAAGGCAACGAGCTAAATGAAAAATTACACAAACGCTGGATAATGATTGCCGGTGAAGGAACTGTTTTTGTTACACTTCTGCTCCTTGGAATTGTTCAGATTCGTAAAACATTTAAAAAAGAATCGGCACTTGCACAACAGCAAAAAAACTTTTTATTGTCCATCACGCACGAACTAAAATCTCCAATTGCATCCGCCAAATTGCAATTGCAAACTTTGCAAAAACATGAACTGGATCGGGTAAAACAAAAGGAAATAATTTCGAATGCTATTAACGATACCGACAGGTTAAACAATCTGGTGGAGAATATTTTATTTGCCGCCAAGATCGATAACAGCATTTACAAACTTCACAAGGAAAAAGTTAATATTTCTGAACTTATAACCGAAGTTATCACTCAAACCCTCGAATCGTTTAAGTATAAACAAAAAATTATTCTGGATATAGAACCCTCCATTTTCATGGATATTGACAGATCCAGCTTCCCTTCCATCTTTCTTAATCTGTTCGAAAATGCGGTAAAATATTCTACTGAAAATTCAACTATTACCATCCGATTAAAAAAACAAGATCATAAACTGATTTTGTCTGTTGCTGATGATGGAATTGGAATTTCTGATCTTGAAAAAGGAACTATTTTTAAGAAATTTTATCGGATTGGGAATGAAGAAACCCGTAAAACAAAAGGAACAGGACTTGGCTTATACATTGTGAAATATCTGGTTGAACAGCATCAGGGGACAATTACTGTAAAAAACAATGTACCAAAAGGAAGTATTTTTGAAGCCGTATTTTTAACCAATACCGTTTCGTAAATTTGTAACCATTCGTTATTCGTAACCAAGTAAATTCGTTTTGATTGTAATTCATAAATAACATAAGTAGTATAACATACCCCTAACCCCTCTCAAGGGCAATGTCATATGATAAGGTAGAATTATTATATTTGTAAAATGGAACTAATAGAAATTACAAAAAAACTGAATACACAA
>Ga0156174_1037_pt2 | contig 27724 bp, 23 predicted proteins | sample RifCSPlowO2_12_FD_107827 | JGI IMG/M metagenome (GOLD analysis project Ga0156174, IMG submission 107827) | Bacteroidetes bacterium RIFCSPLOWO2_12_FULL_35_15
ATAAAAGCTATTCATAAGCAGAAGTGTGGACGTAATTGTTAAGTCAGTTCGAGTGATTTCGCTTTTCGCGAAATTGTATCGAGAACTAATTTTGAAGATGAGTTTATACTTTCATCTACTTCTCGATACAATTTTGCTGCACAAAATCACTCGAAGAGACTTTTGATCCTTGATATACCGCATAAAAAAACACCTGCCGAAAACAGGTGTTTAGATTTTTTTAATGTTCAGTTTCTCAAATTAAACCGTCATAATTTCTTTTTCTTTTATTTCCAAATGTTTATCACACTTTACAACATAACCATCTGTTAATGTCTGTACAATCGTTTCAGCGCTTTTTACTTCATCTTCAGGAGTTCCGTTCTTTTGCAACTTTTTCAATTCTTCATTCGCTTCCTTTCTAACAGTTCGCAAAACAATCTTTGCATTTTCAGCTTCCGATTTTGCTTTTTTCACAAGATCTCTTCTGCGTTCTTCTGTTAATGCAGGAACCAAAATACGGATCAATACACCATCATTCTGAGGATTCAAACCCAGATTAGCAGCCATGATCGCCTTTTCAATTGGCGTTAGCATCGATTTTTCCCACGGTTGAATAACCAATGTTCGCGCATCAGCCGTATTAATATTTGCTACTTGATTAAGTGGTGTTCTTGTTCCATAATAGTCAACGCCAATACTCTCCAGCATTGTAGGACTTGCTTTCCCGGCACGCACTTTAACTAATTCAGCTTCTAAATGAGAAAGGGCTTTTTCCATTTGCTCTTTTGCATTGTCAAGTGTAAATTGAATGTCTTCGTTCATATCGTATGTATTAAGTATTCAGTACTTTTTTTTCGATGTTATTGGGATACAAATGTATGATTTTTTTCTTTTCTTCTCCCCTGTGGGATATAAGAGAGGGGTTTAAAATTTGACAAGCGTTCCAACTTGCTCACCATCCATGATTTTTCTTAGATTACCCGGTTTATTCATATCAAAAATTATGATGGGTAATTTATTTTCATTACAAAGTGTAAAAGCGGTCATGTCCATTACTTCCAAGCCTTTTGCATATACCTCATCAAAAGAAATGGTATCATATTTTGTGGCGGTTTTATCTTTTTCAGGATCGGCAGTATAAATTCCATCAACGCGTGTTCCTTTTAAAATCACATTTGCTTCAATTTCAATGGCACGCAATGTAGCAGCTGTATCAGTTGTAAAATATGGGTTTCCGGTACCGGCTCCAAAAATTACCACTCTGTGTTTTTCCAGATGGCGAACAGCACGTCTGCGAATAAATGGTTCACAGATCTGTTCCATTTTTATGGCGGATTGCAAACGGGTCTCCACATTAATTTTTTCTAAGGACGATTGTAAAGCCATTGAATTGATTACTGTGGCAAGCATTCCCATATAATCGCCATGCACCCTGTCCATTCCTCCCTCTTCGGCTTGTATCCCTCTGAAAATATTTCCACCTCCAATAACAATTGCTACTTGAACTCCCAGATCAACAATCTCTTTTATTTGAATTGCGTATTGTGCAAGTCGTTCATTATCGATACCAAATTGTTTTTTACCCATAAGCGATTCACCGCTTATTTTTAGGAGGATGCGTTTGTATTTCATAGGACAGTTTATAGGTTCAATTTGTTTTTTTATAAAGGCGCTTTGCGCCCAAAAAAAAGTCCCGATTTAATCGGGACTTTAAAAAATTAGTATTTAGCTTAATGCGATTCGTTTGAAGCTTGTTACAGTCAGGCCTTTTTCTGAGTCGTTTAAATATTGAGCAATGGTTTTTTTATTGTCTTTAATAAACTCCTGGTTTAATAAAGTAGATTCTTTGTAGAATTTATTTAATTTACCCATTGCAATTTTTTCTAACATTTCTTCCGGTTTTCCTTCTGCACGGGCTTGTTCTTTGCCAACTTCTATTTCGCGTTTGATCGTTTCAGCATCCACATCGCCTTTGTCAACCGCTACAGGAGCCATTGCAGCAACTTGCATCGCAACATCTTTTGCAACATCAGCATTTACAATTGCAGAACTAAATCCAACAATATTTGCTAATCTGTTTCCAGGATGATTGTAAGCAATAACAAATGGAGCTTCAACAATTTCGAATTTATTTAATTCAATTTTTTCACCAATTACTCCAGTTTGTTCAATAAGTTTTTCAGCAATAGTGATTTTACTATCGTAAGGTAAAGCTTTTAATTCGTCAGCAGTTCTTGGATTTTTTTCAATTGCGATCTCCAAAATATTAGTTACGAATTTTCCGAATTCAGCATTGATAGCCACGAAATCAGTTTCGCAATTAACAGCCAGTACAACTCCACGTTTGTTGTCAGATGTAACTTTCGAAATTACTACACCTTCTTTTGATTCACGGTCGCCACGGTTAGCAGCAACTTTTTGTCCTTTTTTACGAAGCTCGTCAATTGCTTTTTCGAAATCTCCATTTGCTTCGGTTAATGCTTTTTTGCAGTCCATCATACCTGCACCGGTCATCTGTCTTAATTTATTAATTTCTGCCGCTGTGATAGTCATTGTTGTCATGTTTATTAGTATTGAGATATGAGATCTTAGAATTAAAACACAAAATTTGAGACGTGATTTCAGTATCTCACATCTCAAATCTCACATCTAATTTATCTTTTAAATTAATTAATTTTTCTTCTTGGTTTTTTTACTCCTGTTCCTGCTCCGGCACCTGTTCCGGCACCTGCTTTTTTGGTTCTGTCACCTTCATCAGATGTTTGAAATTTCGCTCCAACAGCTAATTTTTCAGCTTCATCACGGGATGTTTTTGGACCACCTTCTTTTTCTTCAACAGCAGCAGTTTCTTTATCCACTTTACGTTCTGCTAAACCTTCTTCAATTGCTTTGGTAATGATACCGGTAATTAAAGCGATAGAAGTAGATGCATCATCATTTGCAGGAATTGCAAAATCAACTGCGGTAGGATCAGAGTTTGTATCAACAATTGCAAAAGTCGGGATGTTTAATCTTTTTGCTTCTGCAACAGCGATATGTTCTTTTGAAATATCAACAATAAATAATGCTGCCGGTAAACGGGTTAAGTCAGCAATACTTCCTAAGTTGATCTCTAATTTAGCTCTAACACGTGAAATTTGTAATTTTTCTTTTTTAGAAATATTGTCAAAAGTTCCGTCAGTGCTCATTTTATCAATGGTAGCCATTTTTTTAACGGCTTTACGGATAGTAGCAAAGTTAGTAAGCATTCCGCCTGGCCAACGTTCAGTAACATAAGGCATGTTTACTGCTTTTACTTTGTCAGCAACGATGTCTTTTGCTTGTTTCTTTGTAGCAACAAATAAAACTTTTTTACCTGATCTTGCAATTTGTTTTAGAGCTGCAGCAGCTTCCTCAATTTTTACAACAGTTTTATTTAAGTCGATGATATGGATACCATTTTTTTCAGTGAAAATGTATGGAGCCATAGCTGGATTCCATTTTCTTTTTAAGTGACCGAAGTGTGAACCGGCCTCTAGTAATTCAGTAAAATTTGTTCTTGATGACATTGAGTCTTTATTTGATTATTAATACTTTTTTGAGATAGATGATTATATAAAAGAAATTGCAAATCGAAATAGATCGATCTGCAATATCCAATAATATTAACGTTTGCTGAATTGGAAACGCTTACGAGCTTTTTTCTGACCCGGTTTTTTACGTTCAACCATTTTAGGATTACGTGTCATAAGTTCTTCTGCTTTAAGCAAAGGCTTATGATTTGCATCCATTTCTACTAAAGCACGGGCAATCGCTAATCTTACAGCTTCTGCCTGACCTGTTACCCCGCCCCCTTTTACATTTACTTTTACGTCATATTCACCTAATGTTTTTGTAACATTAAATGCCTGAGTAACTTTGTATTGTAAAACGGATGTTGTGAAGTACGTTTTGTAATCTTTTTTGTTGATCACAATTTCGCCACTTCCTTTTTGCACATATGCACGTGCTACAGCGGTTTTTCTTCTACCTAGAGTATTTACTACTTCCATTTTTATTATTTAATTGTATTTAATTTGATTTCTTTTGGTTGTTGAGCTGCATGAGGATGTTCTGTACCTGCATAGATATAAACATTACGTCTCAAGGCATCGCCCAATTTGTTTTTCGGTAACATTCCGCTAACTGCCATTCTGATGATCTCAGTTGGTTTTTTTGCGAAAAGGATTTTTGGAGTTGCGAAACGTTGTCCACCCGGGTATCCGGTATGACGAACATATTCTTTTTCATCCACTTTATTACCTGTTAATTTTATTTTTTCAGCATTGATGATGATCACATTATCACCTGTATCAACGTGAGGAGTAAAATTCACTTTGTCTTTTCCTCTTAGGATAAAGGCAACTTTTGAAGCTAAACGACCTAATATTTCGTCTTCTGCATCTATGATAACCCAACCTTTGTTTACAGTTTCCTTGCTTGCTGAAATTGTTTTGTAGCTAATTGCTTCCACTTTCTTTTTGTATTAAATGTTGTACTAAAAATTGTATTATTTTCCTTAAAACGGGACGCGAAGATAAGCACATTTTTATTTATCACAAAATAATTCACAAATAAATTGTTGAAAACTAATATTAAAGGCGTGTTTTGGTGTAGTTGAAGCCATCAAAATGACAATAATTTGCCAGAAGGTATAGAAAGTATGATTTTGGATGGGGAATTTGGATTTTTGAGAAATTAGGTAGGAGAAATCGTGTTTTGGGATATCGTATTTGTTTATTAGCCGCACCGTATTTAAATTTTCTTTTGTGCAAAAATTTAATTTGAAGGAGCGCGTAAGGATTGAACAAACGCGATGTCGTGTTGCGGTGAACTTCATTTTTTTTGAAGGTCATGGTGCGAGCTTTAGCTGCGCACATAGACATTCATAAAAATGGAGAGAGGTGTGGAGGAATCGTTTGTTCTTGAACTTTTGCTTCTTTTCATTCAAGAGAAAAGAAGGGAAGAAATAAGTTTTCGAATAGTAAAGGCTTTTAATCCCTACCAGTTATAAACAAAAAAAGGAAGACCAAAGATCTTCCTTTTTGCTTTAATTGGAATTTAAATCTATATCGTCCAGGTATTTTTTCCGCGAATAAGCGCATCCAAATCACCTTTTCCTTTTGCTTTAATTGCGTCTTCAATTTGTGCATTCATTGAATCTTCGTAACAAAAACGGTCTTCCTGATAAAATATTCCAAACGGACGAGGTAAAGCATTTTCCGTTTTAGGACTATCGAAAAAACGAACCAAAATACTTGCTTTTACACGATCTGTTTCGTCATGTATCCACAGGTCATTCGCTGAAACGTCAGCAATATTCACAACAACAGGTTTAAAGCCATCTAATTTTATTCCTTTGTCAGCATTTTCACCAAATACCAGTGGTTTGCCTTGCTCCACAAAAAGAGTATTTAATTTTTTTGTCGCTTTTTCGGTAAATACTTCAAACACTCCATCATTAAAGATATTACAGTTTTGATAGATCTCTACCAGTGAGGTGCCTTTATGTGCGTGTGCACGTTTTAAAATTCCGCGTAAATGAACCGGATCACGATCCATTGAACGGGCAATAAAAGTAGAATCAGCGCCAAGCGCTAATGCTAATGGGTTGAATGCATGGTCCACAGAACCCATAGGGGAAGATTTTGTTACCTTACCTGTTGGAGAAGCCGGAGAATATTGTCCTTTTGTTAAACCATAAATTTCATTATTGAACAACAACACATTTACATCAAAATTTCTTCTCAATAAATGAATAAAATGGTTTCCACCGATAGATAATGAATCACCATCACCGGTAACGATCCAAACACTCAGGTCGGGGCGGCTTGCTTTTAATCCGCTAGCGATTGCTGTTGCACGACCGTGAATGCTGTGCATCCCAAATGTTTCCATATAATAAGGAAAACGGGAAGAACATCCGATACCGGAAACAAATACGATCTCTTCTTGTTTTAAACCCAATTCAGGCATTACGGTTTGTACCTGTTTTAATATAGAGTAATCCCCACAACCCGGGCACCAACGAACTTCCTGGTCAGTTACAAAATCCTTTGCGGTTAATTTAGTTTCTATTGTTGCTTCCATTGTATTTTTTTTTACGGTTACTAATATCGACTATTTACGAATTTACAAATCGGTGTTATTTTTGTTTTTAGTAAATTAGTTACCATTCGTTTATTTGTAACCTATTTTATTTGTAATCTTATATTAGTTCCTTAATTTTTTCTTTTATTTCTGCTGAGGTAAAAGGCATACCTTTTATTTTGTTTAATCCTTTTGCATCCACAAAGTATTTATCGCGAATGATCTTTATTAACTGACCATTATTCATTTCGGGAATTAATACCTTATCGAAGCTTTTTAATACTTCGCCCAGATTTTTCGGGAATGGATTTAAATATTTAACGTGAGCATGAGAAACATCGTAGCCTTCTGCTAGAGCTTCTTTTACAGCTGTTTTAATAGAGCCGTAAGTGGAGCCCCATCCAAGAACCAGTAATTTTCCTTTTTCTTTTCCCTGATCAATAGTTTGTAATGGAACATAATCAGCAATTTTATCAATCTTTGCCTGACGTAGTTTCACCATGAATTCATGATTTTCCGGATCATATGAAATATTTCCGGTTTCATTTTCTTTTTCAATACCACCAATTCGATGCTCTAATCCTTTTGTTCCGGGGATCGCCCATGGACGGGAAAGTCTTTCGTTGCGTTTGTAAGGCAAATATTTCTCACCTTCTTTCAGTTCATTTTTTGCAAAACTTACTTTTAAGTCTTTCAAGTCTGCAGCAGCAGGGAATTTCCATGGTTCTGAACCATTCGCGATATAGCCATCAGTCAATAAAAAAACCGGGGTCATAAATTCCAATGCTAACCGGCAAGCTTCAAAAGCCATATCAAAACAGCTGGATGGAGAATAGGCAGCAACAATCGCAACAGGTGATTCACCGTTTCTGCCGTACATGGCTTGTAATAGATCGGCTTGTTCTGTTTTAGTCGGCAACCCTGTACTTGGTCCGCCACGCTGAACATTGATGATCACTAAAGGCAATTCTAACATTAATGCCAAACCGATTGCTTCACCTTTTAATGCAATGCCCGGTCCGGAAGATGTGGTAACCGCTAATGCTCCACCGAAAGCAGCACCAATGGAAGAGGTGATGGCAGCAATTTCATCTTCTGCCTGAAATGTTTTTACACCATAATTTTTATATTTCGCTAATTCATGCAAAATATCAGTTGCGGGAGTAATAGGGTAACTTCCTAAAAATAAAGTTAATCCTGATTTTTGAGCAGCAGCGACCAAGCCGTATGCTGTGGCCTGATTTCCCATAATGCTGCGGTAAGTGCCTTTTTCAACAGGTGCCGGTTTTACTTCGAAGCGATTCATTGGTGCTTCAATGGTATCCCCATAATTATATCCAACTTTTAATACTTTAATATTGGTGTCAATTAAGTCGGGACGTTTTTTAAATTGCTCTTTTATAAATTCAATGGTGTTATCCAATTTGCGATTGTACATCCAATAAATGAATCCCAACACAAACATATTCTTAGAGCGATCGATCTCTTTTGTGCCCAGACCGGAATCTGCTAAAGCAACACGAACAAGCTTGGTTACATCAATTTCATGAACAATAAATTTTTCTAATGATCCATCTTGTAATGGATTAACGCCATCAGGATATTTCGCCAATTTTAAGTTTTTTGCATCAAATCCATCAGTATTGGCAATGATGATTCCACCGGGTTTTAATTGTTTGAGATTGGCTTTTAATGCAGCAGCATTCATTACAACTAATACATCACTTGCATCACCTGCGGTATATATTTTTTCGCTGCCGAAATGTAATTGAAAGCCGGAAACACCTGCTATTGTACCTTGCGGGGCACGAATTTCGGCAGGATAGTTAGGGAACGTACTCACATCATTCCCATACAAAGCGGTAGTTGTTGTAAATTGGGAGCCTGTAAGCTGAATACCATCGCCTGAATCACCGGCAAATAATATTACTACAGCATTTTTAACTTCGGTTGTTGATTTCATTTTTGATCAAAAATTTTCGAACGAAATGGAAAGATATCTTGTTCGTACAATTAACAATTTTTTTTTGCGGACACAAAGTTATGAATATTCATTTGATTTTATGATTTTCATCATAAAAATCTAATAAAATTATCTCAAGCTTACGACAAATTACAAACATCTATTTGACTAAGGGAAGATTTTAGTAGATGGAAATTTACTTAAAAATTAATATTTACTGCAAAGTATCTATGATTTGTATTTCAATTTATTTAATTTGGCCACATGAAAAAATTAATAGTTGTAGTTCTGATAAGTGTTTTTACTTCTTCTTTTAGTATTGCAGGAGGTTTTCAGGTTAATTTGCAGGGGCAAAAACAAACAGGCATGGGCCATACAGGAACAGGATTGTTACTTGATAATGCAAGTATATTGTTTAATCCGGGTGCCGTTTCATTTTTAGATTCATTACGAGGGATTTCTTTCGGAGCCAGTTTTATTATGCCTCGTACCACTTATTTAGCGCCATATCCAGGCACTTATACTGCAAACATCGAACCTCATACCGGAACTCCTATCACCTTATATGCTGTTTATAAATTTAAGAAAACTGCAAAATGGAATCTGGGTTTAGGGATTTACAACCCCTTTGGAAGCCGCATACAATGGGCAGATGATTGGAACGGGAATGCGCTGATACGGGAGATGGATCTGAAAACTTTTTTTATACAACCAACTTTTTCCTATAAGGTATCTGATAAATTAGGGATCGGTGCAGGTTTTATATATGCAACCGGAAGTTTCTCTTTACGAAAAGGTATTCCAATACAAGATTCAACAGGTGTTTATGGAGAAGGGAAGTTAAGCGGGAAAGCGAGTGGTTACGGGTTTAATGCAGGCATATATTATAAAGTAACTGATAAGTTTTCTATTGGGATTGATTACCGCTCCCAGGTAAAAGTAAAAATTGATGGCGGAACAGCTGAGTTTACAGTGCCATCATCGCTGGAAAAATATTTTCCGGGTACCACATTCTCCACGGGTTTAAATTTACCTCAAGTGGCAACCTTGGGTTTTGGATATGTAGCGAACAGTAAAATAAAGCTGGCTTTGGATATTAATTATATTGGCTGGAAATCGTATGATTCATTAATTATTGATTTTGTAGATAACACCGAGAAGCTGGAAGATATCCATTCGGCACGGATGTACCGCAATTCATTTATTTTCAGATTAGGAGGCCAGTATAAATTGAATGAAAAATGGACCGTTCGTTTGGGTACTTATTATGATATGAGTCCGGTACAGGCGGGTTATCTGACACCCGAAACACCAGATGCGGATAAGTTAGGGATAACAGCCGGTGTTTCTTTTAATGTTACAAAAAAGATTCACATTGATGCATCCTTATTATATATAGAAGGAATGAAACGTACGGATACCAATAAAGAAACAGAGTTTGGCGGAACTTATAAATCCAAAGCTGTTGTTCCCGGATTTAGCCTTGAATATGTTTTTTAAAGGAATTAAATACTAAATTTGGTGTGATTTATTGTTTCATTATTCTCATCTATCTCTTTTCCAATAAACCCGATCAGATTCTTCGTTTTCTGATTTTAAAAAATCACAAGAATTTTTTTTATATAAAAGCTTTATTATCTTTAGCCTAACCCAAACAAAAAAAATATGAAAAAAATTTACTTAACAATTGCCGGAGGCTTGTTCTTTTTGACTGCTTCGGCACAAACAAATCCTGCTTGTGGCAATAACCGTTACCACAATTTTATTTTTCCTGCTGCACCAACGGTAACTCTGGATGTAGTTTACGGAAGTAATATGACATACAGTGGTTCAACGGCAAGTTTGAAAATGGATATTTATCAACCGCAAGGGGATACCGAGCCCTTACGTGCTTTAATAATATGGGCACATGGTGGCAGCTTTGTTGGTGGTGCTAAAGCAGATATGGCTGCGTTTTGTAATGATTTTGCAAAAATGGGCTATGTTACAGCCACCATGGATTACCGCTTAGGAATGAATGGACTTCCATTTCCGGGTCCCGACTCAAATACTGCAGGTGCTGCAGTAATGCGCGCTGTTCACGATGCCCGTGCAGCGGTTCGTTTTTTCCGTCAAAATGCCAGAGTAGGTGGCAATACTTATAAAATTGATACCAATAATATTTATTTTGGTGGTGCATCTGCGGGAGGTTTTATCGCCTTGCACCTTGCTTATATGGATGAGTTAAGTGAATTGCCAAGTTATATTGATACTACAGGTACCACTGTTGGATGGAAAACAGGACAAAAAGGTATGCATGGCGGTGTGGAAGGCTTGAGTGGCAATCCCGGATATTCGTCAAAAGTAAAAGCAATTATAGATCTTTCAGGAGCAATAGCCGATACAGCCTGGATGCATGCAGGAGATACTCCTGTAATAAGTACTCATTCGGTGGGCGATGCAACAGTACCTTATGGCAGAGCAAAAATAATCTTATCAGGGTTTTATCCTATTCAATGGGTAGATGGAAGTTCGATTGTTGCTATAAAAGCAACCCAAATAGGATTAGAGCATTGTTGGAAAAGCTATCCGGGAAATAGCCACGTGCCTGAAACGAGCAGTGTGCAAATTTATGATACCACACTTGTGATGATCCGAAATTTTTTAGAGCATTTCACCTGTGGAGTAGCTTTGAATTGCAACTACACAACAAGTCTGTCAGGAGTAAATGAAATTGCTTCGGATATTAATATATCAATTTACCCGAATCCTGCAAATACAAGTGCTACTATTGATTTAACTGCATTTGCCGGACATTCAGTAAACATTGAGTTATACGATGTGCTTGGACGCAAAGTAAAAAACAATACCAATATTAAGTCTGATCAATTTGTAATAAGCAGAGATAATTTACCAAGTGGAATTTATTTTATAAATATTGTTTCCGAAGGAAAAGTATTCAGTAAAAAAATAATATTTGAGTAATATTTCGGTACTAATAAGCTTGCTTCCCTTATGCTTTCATAGAAAAGTATAAGGGAAGTTTTTTTATAATCGCTTGATTAAGTTCCTCAATTGTTTTTCTAATACCATTCACCAGTATAAACTAGTCCAATTTAAATTGCCTCGCTCGTTTCTCGACTTCGCTCGAAATGACACCATCGCTGTCAATTTTCGAGCATTCGCGTTGAAGCAGACACATCGAGATTGTGTTGGACTAAAATTTCGGAAATAATATATTTAGAATTGATATAATACCATTTCTTAATATGAATTAATCCAACACTCCCTCTCCTACGGAGGGGCAGGGGTGAGGTCAAAAAAAATGAACTAATTCATATACAGTATTGATATAAACAAACGGTTGAAAAAAAATAAGCTTTTTCCTTCAAAACATTTTTTACCCGCGGGATTTATTACTAATTTTGTACGACCTCCAAATTCCTCTGGTCAGGGAACAATCTAGAAATATTTTTCAGCTATGTCATCGTCAACTAAATACATTTTTGTTACCGGAGGGGTTACTTCATCATTAGGTAAAGGGATCCTTGCAGCTTCGTTAGCTAAATTGTTACAGGCAAGAGGTTATTCTGTTACCATTCAAAAACTTGATCCGTATATTAATGTTGACCCGGGAACCCTTAATCCTTATGAGCATGGCGAATGTTTTGTTACCGATGATGGTGCCGAAACAGATCTGGATCTGGGGCATTATGAGCGTTTTTTGAATATCCCAACATCTCAGGCAAACAATGTAACAACAGGCCGTATCTATCAATCGGTTATTGAAAAGGAAAGACGTGGCGATTATCTTGGGAAAACTGTTCAGGTAATTCCGCATATTACAGATGAAATAAAAAACAGAATTAAATTACTCGGAAAAACCGGCAAGTATCAATTTGTAATTACCGAAATTGGTGGAACAGTGGGCGATATTGAATCTTTGCCATATATTGAATCAGTACGTCAGTTAAAATGGGAATTAGGAAAAGATGCGATGGTTATCCATTTGACCTTGATCCCATATCTTTCTACCACAGGCGAATTAAAAACAAAACCGACTCAACATTCCGTAAAATTATTGTTAGAATACGGTATTCAGCCCGATATTTTGATTTGCAGGACAGAACATGCATTGAACAGAGAAATTAAAAATAAAATAGCTTTGTTCTGTAATGTTGTTCCAAACGCAGTGATCGAAGCACGTGATGCAAGTACTATTTATGAAGTTCCACTATTAATGGAAGAGGAACAATTAGATGTTGTTGTCTTGAACCAATTAAACATGCCTGTTTCAGAAAACATCGATCTGAATAAATGGAAAGAATTTTTATATAAATTCAAACATCCCAAACATGAAGTGCGGATCGGATTGGTTGGAAAATATGTGGAGTTGAAAGATTCCTACAAATCTATTTCCGAATCCTTTATTCATGCCGGAGCAAACAACGATTGTCAGGTTAATATTGAATGGATCCATTCTGAAAGTATTACCGATGAAAATGTTGCTGAAAAATTTAAAGGCTTACGCGGAATATTAGTAGCACCGGGTTTCGGACAACGCGGAATAGAAGGGAAGATCACAGCAATAAAATTTGCACGCGAAAATAAAATTCCGTTTTTAGGAGTTTGTTTAGGAATGCAATGTGCAGTAATTGAATTTGCAAGAAATGTATTAGGATTTAAAGATGCGAATTCAACAGAAATGAATCCTGGAACAACAAATCCTGTTATTGATCTGTTAGCATCTCAAAAGAAGATCACTAACAAAGGCGGTACCATGCGTTTAGGAGCATATCCTTGTAATGTTACTGAAAACACCAATGCCTGGGAAATTTATAAGAAAAAAGAAATTACAGAACGTCACCGTCATCGTTATGAATTTAATAACGAATATTTAGCAGATTTTGAAAAAGCAGGCATGATTGCTTCCGGAATAAATCCGGAAGGAGGCTTGGTAGAAATTGTTGAGATCAAAGATCATCCTTGGTTTGTAGGTGTTCAGTTCCATCCCGAATATAAAAGTACTGTTGCAAATCCACATCCATTGTTTGTGAATTTTGTGAAAGCCGCAATAGAAATTGGTAAACTGGTGCATTAATTTTTTTCGAAGCTTTTAAATTTATTTCTAACCGTAGTGGAGAAATCTCTACTCTTTGTAATTATGCAAATAATAATAAAGACTCCCCGGGTAGTTTAGACTGAGCAAAGTCGATTGCCAGGAATAATAAACTATTAACCTGAGCTCAATTAATATTTGATTTTTTAAAAGGGGAGCAGAACTTTATACCAATTATATTTATAAAATATTCGTGTGTGAAGTCCGTCAGAGTTTGTCGAAGACTGTGCGCAGGAATTTGTTGGACCAAAATATATTTGTAGTTGGATGCACTCAGGATAAACTCTTGAAAAATCTTTTTTTATTAGCAAGATGCTTCATTCCATTCAGCATGACAAAACAACAAACACCTGATTTCATAAATAGCCCTGTTTGTTGATGTTTTCGAGCAATTGTTAATCAGACTCAGGTATTATTAATTCTAAATTATTTTTCTGAAATATAAATAAATGGAAACATTTTCTTTTTTAGCTTCTTCAGAAGATCTTAAAAACAGAACTTTTCAGGATTGGTTATCTGCTCATTATTCATTTGGCTCTCCTTTGCACAGGTATGATGGAGAATTAATACTCAGCAAAGACCAACTTCACTATATAGGAATTGATACAAAAAATAACAATTCTGAATTTTCAGCCATCATTTACAAATATCAAATTGAGCAGATATATTTAGGCTTTGACGATGTTTTTACGGTGAGTGAATCCAGAAGTTTAGGATTGAAATGGAAACCTATTCGAATTAAAATAGTTAAAAATGGAATTGAAGAAAATCTCTATTTTATTACTTATTTAGAAAATGGTTTCAATACAGAAGAATGGTTTAATATTTTAATAAGCTGGTTAAGTTGAAGCAGTATTAATATTTTATACCAATTCTAAATATATTATTTCCGAAATTTAGCCCAACACAATCTCGATGTGTCTGCTTCAACGCAGAATGCTCGAAATGACAGCGCTGGTGTCATTTCGAGCGGAGTCTAGAAACAAGCGAGGCAATTTAAATTGGACTAGTTTATACTGGTAAATGGTATAAGGAAGAAAATTCTTTCTCACGTTCCCGATACATTTTCAAAAAAGAAAAATACTCGAACTGACAACGCAAGAATCTAATTCCGAGTCAATCAAGCGATTTAGTGGAACAAAATTGTATCGGGAAGTAAATAAGAAAAAACTTAAACCGTCACTTCGAGTGATTTTGTGCAACAAAATTGTATCGAGAAGTAAGGAAGAAAACCCTTTCACACGTTCTCGATACTTTTTTTCAAAAAAGAAAAACACTCGAACTGACAACGCAAGAATCTAATTCCGAATTAACTCTAAAAACATTATTTCTTAAATTGTTTCTTCGAAAGCTTGGGTAATAGATCATAATTTTTGGTTATTAAAGCTTCCTTTTTTTGTTTACTCCATTTTTTTATTTTTTTCTCAAATGCAATAGCGTTTAATGGGTTATTAAACAATTCATAAAATATTAATTCTAAAGGTCTTCTTGAAAAAGTATAACATTGTGGATTAATGCCTTCCTGATGTTGTTCAAATCGGATTTCAAGATTATTTGTTACTCCAACCTAATATGTTTTATCGGAACAAAGAAGCATATAAACGTACATTGTTTTCATAAGGTAAATATAAATCCCTTTCACACGTTCCCGATACATTTTTCAAAAAAAGAAAAATACTCGAACTGACAACCCGCTAAACAAAAAAAGCGTTACGAAATTTCGTAACGCTTTTTTTATTTGTGTCTCCAATCTACTATCTCAGATCTCTTTTATGCTTTCACATTGATACGAATAATATTTAAAGCGCCCCCGGCTTTGAACCATTCAATTTGTTGTTCATTGTAAGTATGGTTAGCTATAATTTCTTCTTTACTTCCATCAAGATGATTCAACACTATTGTTAGTGGGGTGTTTGGAGCAAATGTTTTTAATCCAAGAATATCAATCACATCATCTTCTTTGATCTTATCATAGTCTGCTTTATCCGCAAATGTTAATCCCAACATTCCTTGTTTTTTCAAATTTGTTTCATGGATGCGGGCAAATGATTTTACCAATACAGCACGAACCCCTAAATGACGAGGCTCCATTGCTGCATGTTCCCGTGATGAGCCTTCACCATAATTTTCGTCACCAACAACGATTGATCCTATGTTTTGTGCTTTGTAGTCACGTTGCACTTTTGGAACAGATTCATAACCCCCGGTCAGTTGGTTTTTTACATTATCTGTTTTTTCGTTGAAAAAATTCACAGCACCTATCAACATGTTGTTGGAAATATTATCTAAATGTCCGCGATATTTTAACCATGGACCGGCCATTGAAATATGATCGGTTGTACATTTTCCTTTTGCTTTGATAAGTAGTTTTAATCCTTTAAGATCAACACCTTCCCAAGCAGTAAATGGATCCAGTAATTGTAAACGATCACTGGTTGGAGATACCTTGATACTAACCTGGCTGCCATCAAGGGCAGGTGCTTGATATCCTGCATCTTCAACAGCAAAGCCTTTTGTAGGCAATTCATCACCGGATGGTGCATCTAATTTTACTTTCTCTCCTTTTTCGTTGGTTAAATAATCTGTTAAAGGATTAAAAGTTAAATCTCCTGCAATGGCCATTGCGGTTACTATTTCAGGCGATGCAACAAATGCATACGTGTTTGGATTTCCATCAGCACGTTTTGCGAAATTCCTGTTGAAGGAATGAATGATCGTATTTTTTTCTTGTTTCTCGGCACCCATTCTGTCCCACATACCGATACATGGTCCGCATGCATTGGTAAATACTTTCGCTCCAATCTGATCAAACACATCTAAGAAGCCATCACGTTTAATGGTGTAACGAATTTGTTCAGACCCGGGATTAATTAAATATTCTGCTTTTGCTTTTAAATTTTTTGTGGAAACTTGTTTTGCAATGCTTACTGCACGGGAAATATCTTCGTAGGATGAGTTAGTACAAGAACCTAACAAACCAACAGAAATTTTTGTTGGCCAGCCATTTTTGATTGCTTCTTCTTTTAATTTAGAAATCGGAGTTGCAAAATCGGGGGTAAATGGTCCGTTTACATGCGGTTCTAAAGTTGACAAATCAATTTCTATTACCTCATCAAAAAACTTTTCAGGATTGGAGTAAACTTCTGCATCAGCAGTTAAATGTTCTTTTACTTTATTTGCTAATTCAGCAACATCGGTACGACCGGTAGCTTTCAGATAACGTTCCATAGAAGCATCGTAACCAAATGTAGAAGTAGTTGCACCAATTTCGGCACCCATATTACAAATAGTTCCTTTACCTGTACAACTCATTGATGTTGCGCCTTCACCAAAATATTCAACAATGGCACCTGTTCCTCCTTTTACTGTTAAAATGCCGGCTACCTTTAAGATCACATCTTTTGGAGCAGTCCAGCCATTTAATTTTCCGGTTAATTTAATTCCGATCAACTTGGGGAATTTTAATTCCCAGGCAAGTCCTGCCATTACATCGCAAGCATCGGCACCACCAACACCTATTGCGATCATACCTAATCCTCCTGCATTTACAGTGTGGGAGTCGGTCCCGATCATCATTCCACCGGGGAATGCATAGTTTTCTAGAACTACCTGATGAATAATTCCGGCACCCGGTTTCCAGAAACCAATTCCATATTTGTTCGAAACAGAGCCTAAGAAATCATATACTTCTTTACTTTCTTTATTTGCAAATTCTAAATCATCTTTTGCACCGGCTCTGGCAGTTATCAAGTGATCACAATGAACTGTTGAAGGAACTGCAACTTTGATCCGACCGGCTTGCATAAATTGTAACAAGGCCATTTGAGCAGTTGCATCTTGCATGGCAACTCTGTCAGGTGAAAAATCAACATAAGATTTTCCGCGTTGAAAAGTCTCCGTTTTTTGATCAGCATGCAAATGTGCATACAATGTTTTTTCTGTTAAAGTAAGTGGACGGCCCAATAGTTTGCGTGCTGCTTCCACTTTTGCAGGCAACTTTTCATAAAGTGCCTTAATCATTTCGATATCAAAAGCCATAATAAAAAAATTAAATTGTTACGTATTTTTTGTAATATTATTTTGAGATTCTAAAAAAAATTATTTATCGACAGCTCCTTTTGATTTTAATACATCGATAATTGTTATAAAACCTTTATCCTGTGCAATTTTTAATGGAGTATCATCAAAATCATTTTTTGCATTTACATCTGCACCTTTTTCCAATAAATATTTTACTAATTCCAACTTTCCGCCTCTAACCGCACAATGTAAAGGAGTATTACCTCCATCATCTTTATCGGTTAGTTTGCATCCCTTACTCAAAAAGAAATCAACCATTGCAATATTCGGGGCTATTTTATCTTTAGCTGTTTTTGTTGGAGAACCATATAAAGCGGCTTTATGTAAAGGGAAAATATTTTCAGGTTTTGTAAAACTTGCCCCATGACTCATCAATACAAAAATGATATCAGGTTGAGAATTTTGAATAGCAACTTCAAGCGGAGAGGTGGTTAATGATTCTTCTTCATTGGCAGCCAAAGAAGGATTTTTTTTAAGAGCAGTTTCCACCATTCCTACATTTCCTTGTTTAATATAATCCAGGAATTTGCTGTCATCAAAAAAGGATACTTCTATCACCGGAGTTTCTCCGGCATTGGCTTTAATACTAGAATGAAAAGTAGATTTTTTATCGATTGAGATCGCATCAATAGAGTTCTCTCCACTAACTAATGTAGCCGGCATTGGTGTATAGGCTTTTACATTTATTTTTGTAGCAGAATTATTTATTGTTACCAGGCAATCCATATCTGCCGCAATAGTTGCTTTCACAATTACTTTCCCAGTCTTGCCTCCCTGGACAGGCACTTTTTTTGCTGGTTGAGCAAACGCTGTTTCAGAAATAAAAAACAAACAAAAAATGAGACGGATGGATTTTGTTAGAAGGGTGTATTTTTTTGCCATTTAAAAAATATTTTATACGATTGTCAAAGATAGGCTATTATAGCAATTTATAGGTAATTTTACCTGAAATATTTACAAAATTTTCAACATCCCTGTTATTAGTTTGTTAATTTTGCAATTCTACCATACAGCCATGGCTTCATTTGTTAAGGAAAATATTAAAATATCGCTTGGAGCAATCCGAAGCCAATTGTTGCGTACTATCCTTACTGCTTTGATAATTTCTATAGGTATTGCTGCTTTGGTGGGGATTCTTGCAGCCATTGATGCTATGAAGTCTTCTATCAATAGTAATTTTACAAGTATGGGAGCCAATACATTTACCATCCGTAATCGGGAAATGGGTGTTCGGATTGGCAGCAATGGCAAGAAACCAAAACGATTCAGAAGTATTACTTATGATGAAGCGATTCGTTTTTGTAAAGAATATTCTTTTCCGGCAAAACCATCTGTTGCAACATTTGCTTCTATGAATGCAACCATGAAATACGGGTCAAAAAAAACCAATCCGAATATTCGTGTATTTGGAGGCGATGAAAATTATTTGGCCACTTCCGGTTATGATCTGGAAGCTGGTAGAAATTTTTCTGCACAGGAAATTTTATATGGTAATCATGTTGTTATTTTAGGGAAAGATGCTTTAGATGCGCTCTTTAATAAGAAAGAAGATCCTATTGATAAAGTAATTACCATTGGAAGTGGAAAATATAAAGTAATCGGTATATTGAAATCAAAAGGAAACAGCATGGGATTTGGTGGCGACAAAATTGGCGTTTTGCCTTTAAACAATGTCCGTCAATATTTTTCGATCCCGAATATGACTTATACTATTAATGTATTGGTAACTAATTCTCAACTGATGGATGCAGCCACAAATGAAGCAACTGGCGTTTTCCGAACGATAAGAAAAGTAAATATAGGGGAAGACAATAATTTTGAAATTACCAAAAGTGATAATCTTGCTAATTTATTAATTGATAATATTCAAAAGGTTACTGCCGGAGCAACACTTATTGGCATAATTACCTTATTGGGTGCTGCCATCGGGCTAATGAATATTATGCTGGTATCGGTTACTGAACGTACTCGTGAAATTGGTATCAGAAAAGCAATGGGAGCAACAAAGAAATTGATCCGCTCACAGTTTTTGGTGGAAGCAATTGTAATTTGTCAAATTGGCGGATTGTTTGGAATCCTTCTCGGGATTATTATTGGTATTCTTACTTCCTATTTATTCGGTGTCGGATTTGTTCTTCCTTGGGTTTGGATCATTAGCGGAATAATACTTTGTATGTTCGTTGGTCTGATCTCCGGTTTATATCCTGCAGTTAAAGCATCAAAGCTTGATCCGATCGATGCGTTGAGGTTTGAGTAAAATAGAACACTTCATATTCCACTAAAAAAAAAAAAATACAGCTTAAAACAAGCTGCATTTTTTTGAAAAATTGATACCAAAAACTAGTTGCAAACATCATCAAATTGTTTGTATGTTCTATTGGTAAAACCGGAAAAAGATGCTGATGAAATGAATTTGCCATATAGGATTGCGCCATCAGTTAAGCGAATTATCAAAACAACTGGAGAGCGGCTATAAAAAGCATGAATTAATAGAGCGTACTTATTATTTTTATCTGAACTAATATATTCTTTTATTTTTTCAGGGGTTTCAATTTTAGCATCAAATTTATAGTGCTGTTTGAATTCATTCAAGTCAAAATCTTTCCCAATATAATATGGACTACCCCTTTTTATTGCATCTGAAGAAGAAACTAATAAAATCATTTTATTTAATTCGCATGAATTGGAATTATACTTTCCCATAGCACGAGCCATCTCTCCTGTTGCTTTTATTCCTGAATCAGCAGCTATTATCCAGTTTATTGTCTTAATATTAAGTGTTATTGCATTCTTTAGAGCTTGCTGAAAAAGAATCTCTTGGCCAGCCTTTTTAAAAAGGTCTCCATCAAGCAGTTTGGTGTCAAAAACTACATTTACCAATGTGTTAAGAATTATAGCTCCACGGAATCCATACTCTGATTTAGATTTTTTGTATTCCTCAAAAACTTTATCAGATATTTCTTTATTGCTTTTAGCAAATGTTGTATAAACTGCAGTTGTTGAATAACTTGAACCGAAAGCAGCTCCACCTGATGTACCAGCATCTATCGGAGTAATAATATAATCACCAATTTTTTTTGTTCCTGCAATTTCATCTAATGTAACAAATTCATATTTGCATTTTTTCCAATATAATTTTATGGCTTCTTGTAAAGCGGCATCAATGGTTTCATTGGTTGTGAGTATCACAGAAACTGTTTGTTCCGGCAGGATATTAATTTTTGCCAGTTCACCAGAAACGTACTGCGCTTTACCGTTAATTGCAAATACGGATAATAAAATAATTAATATGAGTAATTTTTTCATGAAAAGTAGGTTTAGGTTATTTTTTTATTTGTCTATTGTCAACTCCTTTTTTTATTTACTCCCTATCCTTACTATCCATACCAATCGTTACCGGCCCGTCATTAATCAACCTCACTTTCATATCAGCGCCAAACTCTCCTGTTTGTATAGGTTTTCCTAAATCAATTTGTAATTGAAGAATCATTTTTTCGTAAAGAGGGATTGCAATTTCTGGTTTTGCAGATTTAATATAAGATGGTCGGTTTCCTTTTTTTGTAGAAGCATGTAAGGTAAATTGTGAAACAATAATAATATCTCCTTTCACCTCTTTTACAGAAAGATTCATCACATTATTTTCATCGTTAAAAATTCGGAGGTTGGTGATTTTTGCACTCAACCATTCAATATCGTCAATTGTATCGGCATCTTCAATGCCTAATAAAATCAATAATCCCAAGCCAATGGAGCTTTTTGTTTTTCCATTGATGCTGACAGATGCTTCAGAAACCCGTTGAATGATTACTCGCATGGGAGAACTATAAAATTCTAATTAAAAAATTATTTAAAAGTATTTATTGTAAAATAATACGTTTTTTGAAATCCCTCCCCCATTTCTCGACAAGCTCGAAATGACTGCGCGCGTGTCATTTCGAGCCTGTCGAGAAATCTTTTTCAATTGTGTTATCAAATAAAAAGATTCCTTCGCTTCGGTCGGAATTGACAACTTTTATTAGCAACTAATATCCACCTCTTCACCCTATTCACAATTCTTATTTACGTCCTTTAATTTTAAAGCCAATTTGTTTTTGTGGCTTTGGTTGTTCCTTCTTTACAAGAAGTTCATCAAGATATTGAAAAACCAATTCAATGTTTTTTGTATTGTTATCTGTCTTCTTTTTTAGTTCTTCAAATCCTAATCTTAGCTCAGTATTATCAATCAGCATTTTTCGAATACGTGTGAATATGCGCATAATTTGGATGTTCACTGCAATTGATTTTTTGCTTTTTAAAACAGATGAAAGCATTGCTACACCTTGTTCTGTAAAAACAAAAGGCAACTTTCTTGTCCCTCCCCAACTTGATGTCGCAAATTGCGATATCAAGTTTTTTGTTTCTATTTCTGTTAATTGAAACATAAAATCATCCGGAAACCTTTTACTATTTCTTTTTACCGCTTCATTCAATCGCATTGTCTGAACCCCATACAGTTTTGCCATATCTCTATCTAACATTACTTTTTGATCTCTTATAAAATAAATATTATTCATTATTATTTCATCGGGTACAAGTAAGCTACTTTCTTTTTTTTGCCATACAAATTTATATTTGTCTTTTAGATGTTATTTCATCTGCATTTATTATGATTGATATGCGATATCCAGCTCTTCCCCACTCATAATTCCAATATAACTGTTGTATCGTGATGTTGCGATCTCTCCCTTTTCTACAGCTTCAATAATGGCACATTTAGGTTCATTCAAATGCAAACAATTATTGAACTTGCAATTGTTTCGCAAGGCACGCATTTCAGGAAAGTAATCCGAAATTTCTTCCTTTTCCATATCTACCAGTCCCAATTCTTTTATTCCCGGTGTATCGATAATAAATCCGCCATAGTTCAATGGATGCATCTCTGCAAAGGTGGTGGTATGTTTTCCTTTTGAATGAGCATCCGAAATTTCACCAACACGCAGATCTAAATTTGCATCCATTGCATTTACTAAAGTCGATTTACCAACACCTGAATGTCCTGCTATTAAAGTGGTTTTGTCTTTTGTCAGTGCTTGTAAAACGGAAATGTTTTCTCTTTTTGTGGCAGAAACTTTATAACATTTATATCCTATACGTTCATAAATCTGAATAAAAGTATTCAAGTCTTTCATTAATGCTTCATCATTTTCAAACAGATCAATTTTATTGAAAATAATACTGGTGGGGATATGGTATGCTTCTGCCGTAAGTAAAAAACGGTCAATAAAACCGGCTGAAGTACGAGGAAAGGCAAGGGTAACAATTAAAAAAGCGGAATCGATATTTGCTGCAAGTATATGCGACTGTTTTGATAAATTAATAGATTTGCGAATGATATAATTCTTGCGTTCTGCAATTTTATTTATCACCGCTTTCCCATCATTCTCCATTTCAAATTCTACGTTATCGCCAACAGCAATAGGATTTGTTGTTTTAATTCCCTTTATGCGAAACAGTCCTTTGATACGACAATCCAACAGAACTCCGTTTTCACTTAAAACAGTGTACCAACTACCTGTCGATTTAATTACAACACCCTTCATTCAATTTTACCGTTTAACATTTTTTGAGCATCAAATTTATCAAAAAGAATTAGCTTTGCAGAAGGAAAAGTTGATTAGTTAATTGGTTGAATAGTAAATTAGGCAAATCCCTTTAATGTACAAAACCTATTTAACTCAATACGATTTGACTATTTAACCCAAAAGAAGATGTCGATAAAAGTAAACAACATAACAAAAATTTACGGTGAGCAACGTGCATTAGATGATGTTTCGTTCGAAGTAAATACCGGTGAAGTGGTTGGTTTTCTTGGCCCTAATGGCGCAGGAAAATCTACTATGATGAAAATTTTAACTTGTTTTATCCCTCAAACTTCAGGTACGGCTTCTGTTTGCGGTTTCGATGTAGCTGAAGAAAGCTTAGAAGTCCGCAAGAATGTTGGTTATTTGCCTGAGCATAATCCGCTTTACCTGGAGATGTATGTAAAAGAATATTTAGAATTTATTGCCGGCTTACATCATCTGAAAAATGTAAAGTCACGCATTGCCGAAATGATTGAAATGACTGGTTTACAAGTGGAGCAAAAGAAAAAAATCGGAGCATTGTCAAAAGGATATCGTCAACGGGTTGGATTAGCGCAAGCTTTAATTCATGACCCAAAAGTTTTGATATTGGATGAACCAACTACCGGTTTAGATCCAAATCAACTTGCTGAAATTCGCAACCTGATCATATCTGTCGGCAAACATAAAACAGTGATGCTTTCAACTCATATTATGCAGGAAGTGGAAGCGGTTTGTGATCGGGTAATTATTGTAAATAACGGACAAATTGTAGCAAATGACATCACTTCTGTTTTACAAAATTCTCAATCAAAAAACATACAATTCATCACTGTTGAATTCGATAAAGAAACTACCTATAATTCATTAAAAAATATCGAAGGCGTTTTCGATGCAAAAAATATTAATGGAAACATCTGGCAATTGGAAGCGAATACTGATAAGGACATACGAGCCGATATTTTTCAATACGCAGTACAAAATAAATTAGCTGTTCTAACGCTTCATAAAGAAGAACAACGATTAGAAGATGTATTTAAAAATTTAACAAAATAATTTAGTTTTAATCATTGTCATTTAGACCGTAGGGAGAAATCTCTTTTTTGATTTAATGAGATTTATAATTTCAGTAGAAATAACATAACAACAAAGATTTAAAATTTATGAAAAAACTCACAGTCCTATTCATCGCAGTCGCTCTTGTTTTTAGTGCATTCAAAATTTCTACAATCAAAACAGAAAACATTTTTGGTGATCCAATAACAGAACATATCGATTCTTCTTTTTCCCCGAACCAAAATTTTTTCATGTTTGCCAATAATACCTGGTTTAAAACACATCCGATTCCTGCATCGGAAAGTAGTAATGGCATTTTCAGAACCATTGAGGATACCATTAATGAATCCATAAAAAAGATATGTGAATCATCTGCAATAGCAAATGCACCAAAAGGAAGTAACAAACAAAAAATTGGTGATTTCTATTTTAGTGGTATGGATACTTCAGCAATTGAAAGAAACGGATCCTCTGCTTTAGCTGAAGAGTTTAAAAAAATAGAGGCTATCAAAACCAACGAAGATCTGATGGTTTCTATAGCTCACTTCTTTACAATGGAAGTAGCTAATATGTTCAGTTTTGCTGTTTTAAAAGATGAGAAAAAAAGTTCACAATACATTGTTGCGCTTGCTCAATGTAAATTAGGTTTGCCGAACCGAGATTATTATTTTAATACTGATCCCAGAACAACAACTATCAGAAAAGAATATGTAAAACATGTAAGCAGGATGTTTGAAATATCAGGTTCAAAAAAAGAGGAGGCAGATAAAGTAAGTAACCAATTAATGCTGTTAGAAACCAAATTGGCAAAGGCTTGTCGCAAAATGGAAGACCTTCGCGATCCCTATAAAAATTACAATAAAATGTCGGTTGCGGATTTAGGAAAACTTACTTCTGCAATAAATTGGAATATCACTTTTACGCAATTGGGCTTACCCAAAATTGACAGTGTTGTTATTGGACAGCCTGAGTTTTTTACTGCACTTCAAACAACTATAACTACTACTTCCATTGACGATTGGAAAAATTATTTAAAATGGAATTTAATAAACAAATATGCTTCGTATTCAAACAAACAAATTGCAAAGCAAAATTTTTATTTTTATTCTACAGTATTAGAAGGTGTTTCGGAGGAAAAACCAAGATGGAAAACAATTGTTGAAAAAACAAACTCCGCATTGGGTGAATTGATCGGGCAAGTATATGTTCAGGATTATTTGCCAAAAGGCACAAAGGAAAAACTTACTGAAATAGGAAATAATATTCGGGATGTGTATGCCGAACACATCAAGCAGTTAAACTGGATGAGTGATATTACCAAACAAAAAGCCTTGAGTAAATTAAATAAAATTAATATGAAGGTGGGGTATCCCGATAAATGGAAAGACTTGAGCAGCCTTGAAATTATTCGTGATGGTTATTTGCAGAATGTTATTAACGTTGATAAATGGGATTACAAATACATGCTTAATAAATACGGTAAACCTGTTGACAAAACTGAATGGGAAATGTTTCCACAAACATACAATGCCTATTATGACCCGGCAAACAACGAAATTGTTGTTCCTGCCTGTAATATTATTGTTCCGGGATTTGAAGGGAGAATGCCCGATGATGCTGTGTTATATGGTATTATAGGAGGCTCCACATTTGGTCATGAAATTACGCATGGCTTTGATGATCAAGGAAGTTTGTACGATGAGAATGGCAACCTAAATGATTGGTGGACAAAAGAAGACAGAGCAAAATTTGTAGCTAAAACAAAACTAATTGTTGAACAATATAAGAATTACAAAGTATTGGATAGTATCCATTTAAATGGCGAAAATACACAAGGAGAAAACATTGCCGACCTTGGTGGTGTAATTATGGGATTAGAAGCGTTCAGAAAAACAAAACAAGGACAATCCAACGAATTAATAAATGGTTACACTCCGGAACAACGTTATTTTTTAGCCTATGCTTATGCCTGGATGGTAAATAGAACAGAGGCTTCCATGGCAAAACGGATCCATACAGATGTTCATTCTCCAGCCGAATTCAGAGTGAATGGTCCATTATCTGATATTGATGCATTTTACAAAGCCTTCCAAATTAAGAAAGGTGATGCCATGTATCACGAGGAAAATGTAAGGGTGAGGATTTGGTAATCGAAAATCAAATTTACCACATAGAAACATAGAAGTTAAAGTTTTTAAGGAAAATTAATTTTCTCGCATTGGCTATGTTAAAGACTTCGGCTATGAAGAACGATGCTCCGTATCTTAGTAAATACCATCTATCTGTGTTGTTAAAATTTACCCTTCCTAAAAAATAGGATAAGCATAATTTAAAATTAACCTGTCTGTTTTTTTTCAAAAATTCTTTTTCTCGACTTCTCATTTTTAGATTGATTAATTAATTGTATTTTAGCGTCCGTAAATTTTAAAAATTAAACTTAAAAAAATAGTAGATGGGATATTTATTTACCTCTGAATCGGTGTCGGAAGGACATCCAGACAAAGTAGCAGACCAGATTTCTGATGCATTAATTGATAACTTTTTAGCATTTGACCCGCAGTCGAAAGTGGCTTGCGAAACATTAGTAACCACCGGACAGGTAATACTTGCAGGTGAAGTAAAATCTAAAGCATATTTGGATGTTCAAACAATTGCACGCGATGTGATAAAAAAAATTGGTTATACAAAAAGTGAATATATGTTCGAAGCAGATTCATGTGGCGTTCTTTCTGCGATTCATGAGCAATCTTCCGATATCAATCAAGGTGTTGACAGACAGAAAAAAGAAGAGCAAGGAGCTGGTGATCAGGGAATGATGTTTGGTTATGCTACCAGCGAAACAGATAACTACATGCCATTGCCTTTGGATCTCGCACATTTGTTATTATTAGAATTAGCTGCCATTCGTAAAGAAGGAAAACAAATGAAATATTTGCGCCCGGATGCAAAATCACAAGTTACTATTGAATATAACGACAACAACCAACCGGTACGTATCGATACCATCGTTATTTCAACTCAACATGATGATTTCACAAAAGGTGATCAAAAGAAAATGCAGGTTCAAATTACAAAAGATGTCATATCTATTTTAATTCCCCGTGTTAAAAAACATTTAAAAACATCGTTACATAAATTATTTAATGATAAGATTACGTATCATATTAACCCAACAGGAAACTTTGTAATTGGTGGTCCTCATGGCGATACTGGATTAACAGGCCGTAAGATCATCGTTGATACATATGGTGGAAAAGGTGCTCATGGTGGTGGTGCATTCTCAGGAAAAGATCCTTCAAAAGTGGATCGTTCAGCAGCTTATGCAACACGTCATATTGCAAAAAATATGGTGGCCGCTGGTGTTTGTTCTGAAATATTGGTTCAGGTATCGTATGCAATTGGTGTTGCAAAACCAATGGGGATTTATGTAAATACTTATGGTACTGCAAAAGTAAAAATGAATGATGGAGCAATTGCAAAAATAGTAGAAAGCGTTTTTGATATGCGCCCTTACTTTATTGAACAACGTTTAAAATTACGTAACCCAATCTATAGCGAAACGGCTGCATACGGACACATGGGACGTAAATCAGAAATTGTTACTAAAACTTTTAAAATGCCTGATGGAAAAGAAAAGAAAGTAAAAGTTGAGTTATTTACCTGGGAGAAATTAGATTATGTTGCAAAAGTAAAAGCAGCATTTAAATTAAAATAATTGAAATAATTTTATTGAAACAATATGTTTCAATGATAAAAAAGAGGCTGTCTCAAAAGGGCAGCCTCTTTTTTTTGCAATATAAATTAAGTTTTCAATAGGACTAAAAATTTGTAAAAAGT
>Ga0156174_1034_pt1 | contig 25155 bp, 10 predicted proteins | sample RifCSPlowO2_12_FD_107827 | JGI IMG/M metagenome (GOLD analysis project Ga0156174, IMG submission 107827) | Bacteroidetes bacterium RIFCSPLOWO2_12_FULL_35_15
ATGTTTTTAATAGAAATGTTTGCACCAAATAAAACAAAAAAGGCTTAAATGATCCGACAATATTGCTTTTCTTAGTGTTAGAGTGAACCCTAAATAGAATGGTTCAAAAAAGTGTTTTTAAGGGAAGCATGAAAAACAAAAATAAGATTTCTCTCTTCACTCCGTTTCGTTCGAAATGGCACCCACCCCAATTCGTACATTCGTAATGATTCGTTATTCGTAGATTCCAGTATTTCGCAGATTAGTCGTTCAGCTTCAAAACCGCCATAAATGCGCTTTGTGGAATATCAACACTACCCACAGAACGCATACGTTTTTTACCTTCTTTTTGTTTTTCGAGAAGTTTACGTTTACGGGAAATATCACCACCATAACATTTTGCGGTAACATCTTTACGCATGGCTTTTATAGTTTCGCGTGCAATAATTTTAGCGCCAATAGCGGCTTGTATTGGAATTTCGAATTGCTGACGGGGAATTAATTCTTTTAATTTCTCACACATTTTTTTACCGAACTCATAAGCATTGTCGCGGTGAATAAGTGATGACAATGCATCTACAGGTTCGGAGTTTAAAAGAATATCCAATTTCACCAGATAGCTTTGACGATAATCCAGTGGTTGATAATCGAACGAAGCATATCCTTTTGAAATGGTTTTTAAGCGATCGTAAAAATCAAAAACAATTTCGCCCAAAGGCATATCAAACATTAACTCTACACGGTCTGTTGTTAAATAAACCTGGTTGGTCAATATCCCTCGTTTACCGATACACAGACTCATGATGTTTCCAACAAATTCTGATTTGGTAATTATTTGCGCTTTGATGTAAGGTTCTTCAACGCGGTCAAGCTTGCTTGGATCAGGCAGGTCGGCAGGGTTGTTCACTACCAGTAATTCGTTCTTCGTTGTGAAGGCGTGATACGAAACGTTAGGAACAGTAGTAATAACAGTCATGTTGAACTCACGTTCCAAACGTTCCTGAATAATTTCCATGTGTAACATTCCTAAAAACCCGCAACGGAACCCAAAGCCTAACGCAGCGGATGATTCAGGCTCCCAGGTTAGGGAAGCATCATTCAGCTGCAACTTTTCCATGGAGTAACGAAGCTCTTCAAAATCTTCAGTATCAACCGGATAAATCCCAGCAAACACCATTGGTTTAACATCTTCAAAACCTTGAATGGCAGCAACAGAAGGGTTTACAACACTTGTAATGGTGTCACCAACTTTTACTTCGCGGGCATCTTTAATTCCGGAAATAATATATCCAACATCACCTGTTCTGATTTCGGTACGGGGTTCTTGTTTTAATCGCAGAACACCAATTTCATCGGCATTGTATTCTTTGCCGGTAGCGACAAATTTTACTTTTTCTCCTTTTCTGATAGAACCATTTTGAATTTTATAATAGGCAATAATTCCTCTGAAAGAATTATACACGGAGTCAAAGATCAATGCTTGCAAAGGTTTTGACGGATCCCCTTTTGGAGCAGGAATTCGATCAACAATGGCTTCTAAAATAGCGTGAACACCTTCGCCTGTTTTGCCGGATGCCGCTAAAATTTCTTCGCGCTTACAACCTAACAACTCTACGATCTGATCTTTTACTGCTTCCGGTTCAGCGCTCGGTAAGTCAATTTTATTTAAAATAGGAATGATCTCTAAATCATTGCCCAGAGCCAGATATAAGTTAGAAATAGTTTGTGCCTGAATCCCCTGGGCAGCATCAACAATCAGTAAAGCGCCTTCACAAGCAGCAATTGAGCGTGATACTTCATAGGAGAAATCAACATGTCCGGGAGTATCAATTAAATTCAACACATATTTTTTGCCGTTCAACTCATAATCCATTTGAATAGCATGGCTCTTGATGGTGATACCACGCTCTTTCTCCAACTCCATATCATCCAGCACCTGGGCCTGCATATCGCGCTTGTTGATGGTATTGGTGTATTCCAACAAACGGTCGGCAAGTGTACTTTTCCCGTGATCAATGTGTGCAATGATGCAAAAATTTCTAATGTTATTCATTCTTTTTTCTTCCTTAAGGGTTGCGAATTTACTAAAAATCTATGAATAATTGCTGAAAATACTGATGCTCCTCATACAAAAATGGATTGAGAACCAATGAACTAGTAACAGAAAAACGCAATTTGTTTTTAAATTGAGAGCTGCAAAAAAACAGAAGGTGTGCCGCTCCGTGTTGTCGTAAAAAGTATAATTTGTTTTTTAATTCCTCATGACGTTACTTTGCACCCGCAAAAAATAACAATAGTATATTATATGAAAGTAACCGACCACATCAAGCAATCGAAATCAACATTATTTTCTATTGAAATTCTTCCTCCATTAAAAGGCAAGAGCATTCAATCTATTTTTGATGGCATCGATCCCCTGATGGAATTCAAACCTTCGTTTGTGGATGTTACATACCACCGCGAGGAATACCTTTACAAGAAACGTGATGGAGGTTATTTAGAAAAAGTAAGTATTCGCAAACGTCCGGGAACAGTTGGTATTTGTGCGGCTATTATGAATAAATATCACGTGGATGCGGTGCCTCATATTATTTGTGGTGGTTTCAGCAAGGAAGAAACAGAGAATGCATTAATAGACTTACACTTTTTGGGAATTGATAATGTTCTTGCTTTACGCGGGGATTCCATTAAAAGTGAACCTGAATTTGTTCCTGAGCCTAACGGACATGCTTATGCAATTGATCTGGTAAAACAGATCGGCAGCATGAATAAAGGGCATTATATGGAAGATGAATTAGCAGATGTGGCACCTACTAATTTTTGTATCGGAGTAGCAGGCTATCCTGAAAAGCATTTTGAAGCTCCTAATTTGATCTCGGATATGAAGCACTTGAAAACAAAGATTGATGCAGGATCGGAATATATTGTAACACAAATGTTCTTTGACAATATAAAATATTTTGAGTTTTTGAATAAATGTAAAGACATGAATATTACTGTTCCGGTAATTCCGGGATTAAAAATATTAACCACTAAAAAGCAAGTAAATATTTTAGCTAAAATATTTAAAATTGATATACCACAACCCTTGTTGGAACAAATTGAAAAGTGCAAAACAGATGCAGAAGTAAAAGAAGTGGGAATTGAATGGTGCATCAATCAATCAAAAGAATTGATAAAAGCCAAGGTGCCTTGTTTACATTATTACACGATGGGAACCTCAGAAGCAACACGCAGAGTAGCAAGTCAGGTGTATTAACGTTGTCATTCTGAGCAGAGCGAAGAATCTGTCTGCAATACATTAGATGCTTCACGCGTTCAGCATGACAAGTAAATTTAATTTCAACGAACTGACGACCATTATTGAACCGAACACATGTTTATTCGAGCCTGCCTGCGGTAGGCAGGTTCGACCCCTTCGACTTTGCTCAGATAAACTCCGGGAGAATATCGAGAAGTAATAAACAGATTATTAACTATGTTTAAAGTTCTGTCTGTGTTTAAGGAGATATTTCCTTTTTTCCTATATAGGAGGTTAAAAATATTATACCAATGACTCATACCATCATTTGCCATAATAAACTAATCCAATTTAATGGTCTCGTTCGTTTCTCGACTCCGCTCGAAATTACAGCGCTATGGTCATTTCGAGCGGAGTGGAGAAAGCGGGACGCTGTTTTTATGACGAAAGTCATGTTTTTGTTGTTTTTGATGATCTGAATTCATAGATTTGTTGAAAATTCTATACCAATGAATTTCTTTTGCACTAATTGTATTCTTGACATTAAGCGTATTACCAAGCGTAATCCGGAATAATTACCCTTCCATTTCTTCCATAAAAAGGAAGAGGACATTGTTTTTATAACAAACAAGACCTAATTTCATTTTTTAATTTCATCAAACTAATTTCTTGAAAAATGCCCATTTATCATAAGCTGGGAACATTCCCACAGAAGCGCCACACCATCTTTGAAAATCCAAAAGGGGGATATTATTACGAGCAACTTTTTGGTACTGAAGGGTTCAACAGTCATTCTTCTTTATTATATCACCTGCACCGCCCAACACAAGTCAAAGAAATAATTACCTCTTACAATGTTGCGCCAAAAATTGCCATTGAAAAAAATATCAAGTCATTATTGCTTCAAGGATTTGATGTGAAACCAGCGGATGATTTTTTGGATAGCAGAAAAGCAATGCTTGTAAATGCAGATTGTATAGTGGGTTTGGCGGCACCTCGCCACTCCATGAAAAATTATTTTTACAAAAATGCGGATGCGGATGAAATGCTTTTTATTCACAAAGGCAAAGGAACATTGCGAACATTAGTTGGAAACATTCCTTTTGAATATGGCGATTATCTTATCATTCCACGTGGTATCATTTATCAGATGGAATTTGAAACAACAGAAAACCGCTTGTTGTATGTTGAATCATACGCACCTATACATACTCCTAAACGTTACAAAAGCTCATCCGGACAGTTGTTAGAGCATTCTCCATTTTGTGAGCGGGATTATAAATTACCACAGGATCTGGAAACGCACGATGAAAAGGGCGACTTCATTATCAAAACAAAAAAAGAAGGAATGATGCATGAAATGGTTTATGCAACGCACCCTTTTGATGTTGTTGGCTGGGATGGATATAATTTTCCCTTTGGATTCAGCATCCACAATTTTGAACCAATAACAGGTCGTGTGCATTTGCCACCACCAATTCATCAAACATTCGAAACCTCCACTTTTGTGATCTGTTCGTTTGTTCCCCGTTTGTATGATTATCATCCGCGATCAATTCCGGCCCCATACAATCATAGTAATGTGGATAGTGATGAAGTATTGTATTATGTGGATGGTGATTTTATGAGTCGTAACAATATCAAACCCGGTCATATTACATTGCATCCAAAAGGAATTGTTCATGGTCCTGCTCCCGGAGCAATGGAACGTAGCATTGGACAAAAAGAAACTCAGGAACTGGCAGTGATGATCGACACCTTCCGTACCTTAATGGTGACCGAAGAAGCAATGGCGATTGATGATGGAAAGTATTATAAAAGCTGGGTGGAGTAAAAATTAGAGAATTAATTATTTGGAGAAATGGAGAAGGCCAAATTACTAATTCAACAAAAAACAACAGATTCTCAAATTCTCCATTTCAACAAATCAACAATTCAAAAAAATGGCAAAAGAAGTAAAAAATGTAGAGTATGGTTTAGAAAAAATATTTGAAGGGGCACAGGATTTTCTTCCTTTATTGGGAACAGACTATGTTGAATTTTATGTGGGTAATGCAAAGCAAGCAGCTCATTTTTATAAAACAGCATTTGGATTTCAATCATTGGCGTATGCTGGTTTAGAGACGGGTGTAAAAGACCGTGTTTCCTATGTTTTAAAACAAGATAAGATCCGTTTGGTATTAACCACTCCATTAAATAGTAATTCGCCAATAAACGATCACTTGCGTAAACATGGTGATGGCGTAAAAGTAGTTGCGCTCTGGGTGGAAGATGCCAAAAAATCTTTTGAAGAAACTGTTAAACGTGGTGCAAAACCTTTTATGGAACCTGTTGTAGAAAAAGATGAATATGGTGAAGTGGTTCGTTCGGGGATATACACATACGGTGAAACAGTTCACATGTTTGTGGAGCGTAAAAATTACAAAGGCGCTTTTTTACCGGGGTTTAAAGAATGGAAATCGGATTATAACCCAACATCAGTAGGTTTAAAATTTGTAGATCACATGGTAGGAAATGTGGGTTGGGGAGAAATGAACCAGTGGGTGAAATGGTACGAAGATGTAATGGGTTTTGTAAACTTCCTATCGTTTGACGATAAACAAATTCACACCGAATATTCCGCATTAATGAGTAAGGTGATGAGTAACGGAAATGGCAGAATAAAATTTCCGATCAATGAACCTGCTGAAGGAAAGAAGAAATCACAAATTGAGGAATACCTTGATTTTTATGAGGGTCCGGGAGTACAACACATCGCGGTTGCAACAGATAACATAATTAAAACAGTTACAGAATTAAGAGCACGCGGTGTGGAATTTTTATCGCCACCTCCACACACCTATTATGAAGAAATCCCTGCACGACTTGGTGTGCACATGGACATGATGAAAGAAGACCTGAAGGTGATCGAAAAATTAGCCATCATGGTTGATGCAGATGAAGATGGATATTTATTACAGATTTTTACTAAACCGGTGGAGGATCGTCCAACTTTATTTTTTGAAATTATTCAACGTATGGGAGCAAAAGGGTTTGGTGCCGGTAACTTCAAAGCTTTGTTTGAATCGATTGAAAGGGAGCAGGAGAAAAGAGGAACATTATAAGAAATGAAAAATAGACAGTAAACAAAAAACAATTAAAACAAACCCCGATCTGTAAAAAACCTGAGCTCGATTAATAATTGGTATTAAAAATGGGAGCAGCAATTTTTACAAGCACTTTGTCTTTTTTGAGTCCTTCGGCTGCGCTCTGGATAAAACTGCGAAAAAATCTTTTTTTTATTAGCCAGATGCTTCATTCCATTCAGCATGACAAAACAACAAACACCCAATTTCATAAAGGGCTCTGTTTGTTGATGTTTTTGAGGCATTAGTAATCGAACTCCAATTAATAAATATTTAAATGCGGGGCATACTTTTTTGAGGTCGAAACAGCTTATATGACAATGATATTTCTCCACCACCCCTGAAATAACTTGCAGTTCGAAGTTTAGATAAATTTATATCGTAACTTATTCCAAGCGCAAAAGTATTTTTGTATTCGTATTGAAAACAAAGGATTGCAGCATCTTTAATGCGGTAGTATGCTCCGAAAAATATATTGGAAGAAACATTTATGCCGGTATATTTTGAATCCATACCCAGATTATATCTCACCATCATTCCTAAATTAAATTCGTTAGTAGCTCCTTGTGTTAAGATCATGAATGAAGGAACATAGGTGTAATTTTTATTTTGTGTTTTAATTTCTGAACTACCATGAAATGCCAATTTTGGATGTAGCCGATCGCCATTTCCATAATAACTCTGCTTGGGACTATTGAGGTGAAATGCAGCAACTCCGGCATCCACAATAACATTATTGTTTACATTGCATTTCCAATAAACGCCCGAAGAAATATCGAAGTAACTATAATTTGCCGGAAATTCGGTTTCGCCGGAAGGCAAGGTGTTATCAAAGATCTTTCCATCAAATTGACTATCCCAGGTTACACCATTTATATCGACACTTCGTTGCGCCCACCCCGTTTGAATGCCTGCAACCAATGAATTGTTATCGTTTAAGGAGATTTTTGAGGCAAGCGAAAGATGAATGGCATTGGTACCCATTTTCGCATCTCCTGCTTTGTCATTAAAAAAAGAAAGACCTGCAAATATTTTTTTCTTATAAATAGCAGCATCTGCTGATGCGGCAAATGTTTTGAAACTGTTTTTGGATACAGCCATCCATTGATTTTTATAATTGGTCATGAAGCGGAAGTCTCCTTCATACTGTCCCGCTAATGCCGGATTTAATGAAAGAGGCGATGCGAAATACTGGGAAAAATGTATATCCTGTGAGTAACAGAAAAAATTAACCGGGACACTAAGGATCACCAGAAATGAACGAATGTTTTTTTGTAATATTTTTTTTGTATTGTTCATGCTATCTTATCAAAGAGATATTTCCTTTTTTAACAATTTTCTTATCCTTATCATAATTCGATTGGGCACTTAAATAAAAAGCAAATACAGCAGTATCCAGCTTTTTACCATTGAATGTACCATCCCAACCATTTGCCAGGTCATGCGATTCAAAAACCTTTTGTCCCCAACGGTCATAGATATATAAATTTATATTCACCACACAACTCCCGCGAAGAAACAACATATCATTTGCCCCATCTCCATTAGGTGAAAAAGCAGTAGGCAGATCTACATTGCAATTGCATTCTGCTTCCATAAAACGGATAGAATCTTTATAAGAGCCGCAACTATTTATTGCCGTTACGGAATACAATCCGGTATCCCGGACAATAAAATAGTTGTTGGTGGATCCGTTTTGCCATTGATAGGTGGAGCTATTTATTGGAAGGTCAATCCTGTCTTCATCACCAATACAAATTGTTTTATCAGGTCCCATGTTTATGAATGGCTTTTGTAGTATGGATAGTAATATAGAATCGCGGGATCTGCAATTATTTAAATCGGTAACAGTAACCCAATAAATACCAGCGGATGTAGCCATATTATCTGAGCCGATTGAGTTATCCTGCCACAAATAAGTGTATCCCGAATGAAAGGCATCCAATCGAATGGTATCGTTTTCACAAAGCAGTGTATCAATTCCGAGATTAATAATCGGTTGAGGATGAACTGAAATAATTTTAAATGTATCTGCTACTGTTCCACAATAATTTGTAACCGTAACCCAATAAGCTCCCGCTGAATTCGCGGTAATACTATTGCTGGCTGATCCGTTCTGCCACAAATATTGACTGTTTACATCATATTGTGCTGTAACAGTAACAAAATCTCCGACACATATTGTAGTATCAGGTCTAAGAGAAACACTCGGTAAGTTCATTGGATTCAACTGAATTGAGTCGATTGCAAGACCACAATTAGTTGATGCACTAACATAATATATACCTGCAGCGGTTGCAGTATAATTCAAGCCGTTAGATCCATTCTGCCAAGTGTAATTGCAATTTGTGCATCCAACCGCGTTGAGTAAAATTGAATCTCCGGAACAAATAGTCTGATCGGCACCTAAATTAACAGAAGGCAATACATCAAAGGAAACAGTGATTGAATCGGAATAAGCGCCACATGCATTTGTAGCTGATACATAGTAAGTTCCGGAAACGGAAACAGAAAATGTTTGTAATACAGAATTGTTCTGCCATTGATAAGAATTATAATCAGCACCGGCATCCAAATTAAACGTGTTTCCTGCACATAAGGAGGTATCGTTACCAAGATCAACAGGATTTGGCGTTTGCGTAAAAATAACAAGACTGTCTTTATCAATACCACACTCATTTGATGCAGAAATATAATATAGGCCGGCAGTGGTTGCATTATAATCCGAGCCACCAGATCCATTCTGCCAGGTATAATTACAATTCGGACATCCAATTGCATTTAGTAAAATGGAATCTCCGGAACAGATAATTAGATCGGCACCTAAATTAATTGCAGGTAACGAATCGAATGAAACCGTGATCGAATCAGAATAAACACCACACGCATTTGTAGCTGATACATGGTAAATCCCGGCAATGGAAACATTAAATGTTTGTAACACAGAACTGTTCTGCCATTCATAAGAATTATAATCTGCACCGGCATCCAAATTAAGCATGTTTCCAGGGCATAATGTTGTGTCGTTACCAATATCAACAGGTGTTGGAATTTGCGTAAAAATAATAATACTGTCTTTATCAATACCGCAGCCATTGGATGCAGAAATATAATACAGGCCGGCAACGTTAGCATTGTAATTCAAGCCACCGGACCCATTCTGCCATGTATAATTACAGTTTGCACATCCAGTCGCATTGAGAAAAACGGAATCTCCATAACAAATAGTTGTATCGGCACCTAAATTAACAGAAGGCAATGCATCGAATGAAACAGTGATCGAATCAGAATAAACGCCACATGCATTTGTAGTTGTGACATGATAAATTCCGGAGGCGGAAACAATAAATGTTTGTAATACAGAATTGTTCTGCCATGCATACGAATTATAATTAGCCCCGGCATCCAAAGTAAACGTGTTTCCGCCACATAATGATGTATCGTTACCAAGATCAACAGGTGTTGGATCTTGTGTAAAAACAATAATACTGTCATTATCAATACCACATCCATTTGATGCAGAAATATAATATTGGCCGGCAGCGTTAGCATTGTAATTCAATCCACCGGATCCATTCTGCCATGTATAATTACAATTTGCACATCCAGTCGCATTAATTAAAACCGAATCTCCATAACAAATAGTTGTATCGGCACCTAAATTAACAGCAGGCAACGCATCGAATGAAACAATGATTGAATCAGAATAAACGCCACACGCATTTGTAGCCGATACGTGGTAAATTCCGGCAGCAGAAACAGTAAATGTTTGTAATATAGAATTGTTCTGCCATGCATACGAATTATAATCAGCACCGGCATCCAAGGTAATTGTATTCCCGGGACAAATAGCGGTATCGTTCCCAAGATCAATAAAATCAGGTGCCTGAACAGATATTGTCACCGAATCGGATCTTGTCCCACATTCAGTTGAAACAGTTACCCAATAAAGTCCGCTACCAGCTGCGGTATAATTCGAATCGACAGACCCATTCTGCCATAAATAAGAAATGTAATTTGGTTGAAATGCGTTAAGAATAACTTGTGAACCGCTACAAATGAGGGTATCATTTCCCAGGTCCAGATTGTTAAGTGAATTATTAATAATAAGAGTGCAAGAATCTCTCTGTGTTCCACATTGGTTGCTTACTTCAACCCAATAATTTCCACTAATAGAAACAGTTTTTACGGAATCGGTGCTTCCATCATTCCATAAATACGTATCAAAACCACTTCCTGCATTCAGGGTGATAGTTTCTCCCTGGCATATCGTGGTGTCATTCCTTAATTGTAAAACAATATTTTGACTTGTTTTAATAGAGACACTATCATAGAAAATACAGCCCGTTGAAGAATCTGTTGCAACAACATAATAGATCGTATTCATACCCGGACTTGCAATTGGACTTGCAATGGTATCAAAATTTAACCCCACACTTGGTGTCCATTGAAAATCTAAATTACCGGCTATGCCGGCACTACAATATTTAAAATAAGTGTTTGCCCTGCTTGTTGAAAGGGTTCCTGTTGCATTGCCACAAACCAAAGATCCTGTTGTATAATTCACAGAATTGTTTGTTGTTGTGGTATAATAAACAGAAGAATTAGCGGAGATGGAAGAGTTATTATAACAAATTTCAACAATAATATTAGAGATCCCATCCCAATCATAGGTATTATCAAAAACATAATAATTTATTCCGGATGAGAGAATTACATTTTTGGGATTGAAAACAGTTTGGAGCCCGGCTTGAAATGTTGAAGTTAATGCAGTTTGGGAGGTGCAGCCCATTTTTATTGAAAACCCCTGATATATATTACTTCCTGAAATAGTTGCAATATTAAAACCAGCTTCCTTTAATGTTTTCGCACTGTTTATTCCTGCTGCATTTAATTCAGCTTTTGTGAAAAGCATTTGTATTCTGGTACCGTTGTATGATCCTTTGTAAATTGTAACACTATTGGAAGAGGAGCTGAACGTCCCTCCACCAACCTGCACCGCTGTTGAAGCTCCGGAACAAATGCTGCCATTGACACCACAGTTTTTTTGATAGACCGATGTTAACTGCACCGATTGCCCATTACAAATCGAATCGATGGGAGGCGTTGTATAAAATGTAGCAAGACTTGGAACAACAACTTTTACTGTGTCATTAACGGTACACCCAAATCCGGATGTTACAGATACATGATATTCTGTTGTTCCTATAGGTGAAGCAATGGGGTTACTTATACTACTATTATTTAGAGAACCTGCAGGAGACCAACTGTACGTGTATGTGCCCGGTTGTGAAGGCAGTGCCGAGAGAACTACTCCCAAAGTATTGCAGTTTAAAATGCTGTCGGCTGTTGCAATACTGAACAACGACCCAACGGTAATTTTTACGCTATCATTATACACGCATCCTGTTGCACTGTCGTTTGCAGAAAGGAAATAAGTTGTTGAAGCAGGAGGTGTTGCAATAGGATTTGATAAACTGGCATCGTTAAGCGAAAGTGATGGACTCCATAAATAATCCAAATTATTCAATGGAGGGGTATTGCAATATTTAATATAAATATTTGGACGATTCATACTCAAGGTTCCTGTTAATGCATTACAAGCAGAGCCTGAAGATGCAGCGAGGAAAGAGTTGAAAGAGGATGCAGTATAATAGGTTGATGAGTTTGCTGAAGCAGAGGAATTATTGTAACACACATCAATAACAACGTTAGAATTTCCATCCCAATCATACGAGTTGTTTAATACATAATAATCTATTCCTGTTGATAACACTACGTTTTGAGGGTTAAAAACGGTTTGTAGCCCTCCAACAAATGTGGAGCTTAAAACAGTTTGGGAGGTGCAGCCCATTTTTATAGAAAAATTCTGATAAATATTACTTCCGGCAATGCTGCCAATTCGAAAACCGATCTCTTTTAACGTTACCGATGAGTTTATTCCGAGCGCATTTAATTCCGCTTTAGTAATCAGAAGTTGAAATCTTGAACTTATAGATGTTCCATTATAAATAGTGCTGTTGTTTGTGGTGGTGGTGGTAGCAGCAGTTCCCAACTGTATCGTATTAATTGTTCCTCCACAAACGGTTCCATTTACGCCACATCCTTTTTGATAAGTGGTATTTAATTGCAATGATTGCCCTGTACATATAGAATCCTTGTGCGGAGAAGTATAAAAAACAGATATTAAGGGGACATTAATTCTTACGCTGTCTTGTGCTGAACAACCTTGTGCTGATAGTACATTGATATGATATAATGTTGTGCTGACAGGCGTAGCAACAGGGTTGGAAATGCTGTTATTTGATAAAGTGGAAGCCGGGGTCCATAGATAAGAATAGGTTCCCGACAAGGATGGGTTTGCAAACAAAGGAAGTCCCGAAGCCTGGCAAATAGTATCATCATTAGTGACATTAAGAGAGAAAGGTTGTCCAACATCTATTAACAAGGAATCCACGTACCTGCATCCATAAGTCGTATCAATAACTGTTGCATAATAAGTTATGGAAGAATCGGGATTAGCAACAGGATTGGCGATTGTTGCATTCGTCAGATCTGTGGCAGGTGACCAATAAAATGCAGAGGTATTGTTATCTACTGCTCCAATGTAAACATTATCTAAGCACCAGTTATCCTGATTAATGCCTGAATTTGAAAGTTGTCTCCACCTGAATCGTGTTGCTGCTGTTTTTGCTAAGTTAGGTATAGGGGCACTTAAAAAAGTGAAATTCGGATATAAGTTTTCAATGTATGTGGCGAAGGTTATCCAACTGGCACCACCATTTATTGAATACTCCAAAATAACATCTTCTCCGGGTTCAGCATTATCACAAGGGGCGGTTCCGTTAGCAATCTTGAGATGAAAATAGACCGTTCCGCCATTAATAACATTTAATGAAGCGGTTGCCGCAAATCGACTTCCTATGTTGTTAAAGTAAAAAGCATTACCCGAAATGGAGCCACATATATTAGATGCGGTGGCTCCGGAAATGGATGACCACAAAGCTGGAATATAGGTTGGGTTTATACTGTCTTGAAAAATCACATTTTCAATTGTAAGGTTTAGTTGTGATGAACCGCCTGTACAAAAAGCTGTCTGACTTGCAGAAGCATTAACATTGCTGATATTTCCGGGGCGAACATCAATAAACACACTGTCCAGGTTTCTTCCGCAACCATTTAAAGTGGAAACAGTACAGTAATACCACATGCTCTGAGGTGGAGACGCAATAGGATTGGCTATGTTTGGGTTATTCAATCCAATAGTGGGTAACCAACTATAGACATACGATGATGATTGAGGAAGAACAGTAACATTCAATTGAACATTATCAAATCGGCAAATGGTGTCCTTGCTTTGAATTAGGGTTAGGGTTGGTGGATTGGGTATCTCTACGGAAAAATGATACATTTTTGGACATCCGGATTGTTGCGAAGATCCTGTTACAGTATAAACTTCATTGGTTGTTGGAGTAACCGTTAAGCTTATGCCGGTGCTTATTACCACACTTGGATTTGAAGCAGTGGTCCATTGCGGAGAAATAAGTATTTCCGGTGGCGTTAGCGTAACAGCTGATGTTGTGCAATATACTGTATCGGTAGGTATGATTGTTTCCTGCATAAACGATCCTAAAGCATACGCATAGCTTTCATCCTGCCCGGTTCCATATGAATAAGCAACAAATCCGCTATCAGCCAATAAGGTGTGGCTGCCCTGACTAAGATTTAGTTGTGCATAAGAGTAGGAGGGATTCGGTGTAAAGGTTAAAAAAGAACTAGGGTTAACAAGTGTTCCATCGAGCCGGAGTTGATTTGTAAACGAAGACTTCATGATCACATTTACATTGTGACTTGAAATAACGGTAGATGTAACTGTGCTAAAAGTAATATCGGTTAAGACCTGATCAACCGGATTAATAGCTAACTGTGAGGGATCTCCGGCACCTGAACAAGATGAACCCTGCATAAATTGAGTAACCGAAACCCTGTTGTTTGCAGTAATGTAAACAGGTCCTGAAATAGAATTAGCCTCATAATATTGTCCTGCATTTAAACTCTGGGGAGCTCCTCCATTAATGCTGAAGGTGGTTCCATTTAAATCTGCCAATACTCTATATGTATAACTTGTTGCAAAGCTAAATGGTGGGATCATATAATTTTTCCCCCAGATATTAGTGGGATATTCTTGTTCAAACAATGCATCGCAGTAAGCACAGCCATTAGGAATATTCACGCATGTATTGCCGGAATAAACAGCAAATGCTCTGCATGTACCGCTTTGTGGAGTCGCCTTTATCACCGTTCCCGTTAAATCATCACTATATGTCAATCCTTTAATTTGGTAGGATTGGCCAGAATTTAAGATGATGGTATAGGTGTTTCCTGCAATTTTTCCACCTAAGGTATTAACAGAAGGAGTAATATTAATTTGGGTATTATCTTCTGTAGCTACAATAAGTGCCATCGACCTGAGGGTATAGCTGGTATTATTAAGAGCAGGATAACCGGTAATCCGGTATTCCGTTCCCAGTGAATTTTTTGGTAAAACCAATGCTCCATCTGCTGTGTATTGTTGAAAGTTAATTGCATAAACACTCACAGTATCCAGTGTTTGAATAAATACCCCTTTGTTATCAATAGTTTCAATGCTAAGGTGTTCCGCAATGGCGTTCGGAATATTAACTGTTGTGGTAACATTTGCTGTTACAGTAAAACTTTGAGAATACCCCTGGGCAGGAATTGTTATGGTACCACTGGTGTTTGTTTTTGAGGAGATAAAAACATCTAATCTTTTGGTACCTATTGAGTTTGACCAATCCGCTTGTTCTAAAAATCCTATCCAAAATTCTTTCCCTTTTGTAGGAACAACATGCGTTTGTTGTGAATACGCATCTATACAAAATAACAAGGCGAACAGAAAAATGAAATTATTAATGATTGTTTTATTCATAAAATACACTAATTTAATTTTTCAATAAAAGCACTTAACACAGCCTTTTTAACTGATTTATTCTTTTTAACACTTTCACCGCAAAACCCTTCCACAATAAAGGTAATATTATTCACTTTTATTAATAGAAATACCTTTTCCTTTGTCCCGTTTTTTATTTCAAAATAAATAGCTTCGTCACCGTTTAACAACACTTGTTTTTTCTGTTCTGATTTAATATCGTAGCCCGAACTAATTAAACGCTGATCAATTTCATCAGATGCATCTGTGAGTGATTTAGTTCTTTTGCTAATAACAATAGAAGATCCGGTTTTGTTATTCCAGCCACTGCAAGTAACCGACTTTTCAAAGCCTTCGGGGATTTTTAAAAATAAATTAGTTCCCGAAACGTTTACATGTTCCTGAGTTTTATTAGTTTTTAATCGTTTAGCTTTTACTTCCTGTGCATTTATTGTTGAATAGAATGCAAACATAAAAACCAGGAATAACTGAAATAATTTCATATTCATAGAATTAATTGATCACCACTTTTTTTACAGACATTGTTTTTTCGGTGGAAACTTTCAGAAAATAAATTCCGGATGAAATGTCTTTAATATTGATGGCCTTTTCAATTTTTTTTCCGGAATAGTTTTTTACATTTTCGGTGCTAATACATTTTCCTGTGATGTCCATTAATTCAATAAGAATAGTATTTTCATTTATATTTTCAATCACCAGATTAACAAAGTCTGTGGCAGGGTTTGGGAATAAAGTAACAACCGGATCTGTTTCTGAATTATTATCTTGAACCGAAGTTGCTGCGTCAATTGTAATTGGAAGATAAAGTATGTTATTATTCTCGTTGTTTTCAACTTCAGCATCCAGATAATCAGCAAAGAACAATAAATAGTATGTTCCGGGAATGGTTGAAAGAGGAATGGTTAATGTTTTGTTTCTTTGTGAACCATTACTTATCGATAACGCTCCTCCTGACTGGTATCCTAGGAAAACATCCGAAGCATTATATATCGGATTGGCAGATAAATAATACCCGACACTTGAAATATAGGCAGCAATATTTCCTTGATTAAAAATGTCGCAACTCACAGAAACCGTGTCTCCGGCAGGAACTGTTGATGGTGATAACGAAGGGTTTTGAATAATTAAATCAGAGGACGAAGCAACCACTGAAATCTGCAGATAAGCAACGTTGTTCGTTTCGGTTGATTCGACAGCACCATTTGAATAATCTGCATAATAGAGAATATAATAGGTTCCGGGAGTGGTTGAAACCGGAATGGTTATGTTAGCAGATTTATAAGAGTTTGATCCGGCCGCTAAAGTTGTACCGGCCGAATAATTCAAATAGGTATCTGCTGCATCCCAACTATTATTTGTTGAAAGATAATATCCTACGGTGCTAACTGTTGACGAAGCTGTACCTGCATTATTTATAGTACAGGATACTGCAACTGTAGCGCCAGCAGTTGTCGACAATGGAGTGGCTGATGCATTAGTTATTGTTAAATCTATAAATGGTGAGCCGATAGTTATTGGAACATAACTAACATTGTTAGTTTCTATATTTTCTGTTACATAAGCGGCATAGTCAGCATAAAACAAAATATAATAATTTCCATTGGTAGTTGAAGATGGGATCAGCAAGGAGCTGGAACGATAACTGGAAGTGTTTGGTGCTAATGAACCACCGGAATAAGAGGTTAAATAAACATCCGATGCGCTCCAAATGGTATCTGTGCTTAAATAGTATCCTGTATAACTATATGATGCCACCATATTTCCTTGATTATAAAGGTAGCTATAGGCGGTCACATAAGTGCCGGGAAGTGCGGTTGAAGCACTTAAAGAAGGTGTTTGGACAAAAAGATCAATGTAACTTGATACAACTGAAATACGATAAAAATTTACATTGTTGGTTTCGTTGTTTTCAGCAACCATGGAAGAATAATCAGCGTAATATAAAATATAATAATTTCCGGGTGTCGTGGAGGTGGGAATTGTAATAGAAGTGCTTCTTAAAGAGCTGGCACCGCCATTTAATGATGAGCCACTCAAATAATTAAGGTAGGTGTCTGAAGCATCAAAAAGAGAATCAATAGACAAATAAAATCCAATATTGCTGCTGCTTGCCAGAATATTCCCTGTATTAAACATAGTTGCACCAACCGAAACGCTGGTTCCTGTTACTATATTTGCATTACTTACATAGGGAGCCAATGTAAGCAGGTCAATAGAGGGGTTGGTGACTGAAATTCTTGTTGAAACCACATTGTTGTTTTCATTTGTTTCTGCTACCTGACTTGAATAATCAGCGTAATACAGAACAAAATAATTTCCGGTAGAAGTACCGGAAGGAATAGTAACAACACTCGGTCTTGTGCTGTATGAATTTGCAGCTAAGGCACCGCCAGCGTAACTGTTCAAATATACATCACTTGCATCCCACAATGAATCGATGGAAAGATAATAACCAACGTTGCTTAAGGAACTGGATGTATTTCCCTGGTTAAAAATATAACAATATGCTGTAACAGTTGCTCCTTTTGCAACTATGGCAGAAGAAAGATAATAATTGACTATCGAAAGATCAATTATTGGAGCAACAATTTGAATCGGCAGGAATTTTTTATTATTGGTTTCAACCGTTTCAGATACGGAGTTCGAATAGTCAGCGAAGAAAATAATATAATAATTGCCAGCAGTAGTTGATGAAGGAATAACAAGGGCTGTGGATCTGTAACTGGAAGCGCCTGCTCCCAAAGTTCCTCCTGCATAAGAGTTCAAATACGTGTCAGACCCATCCCAGATGCTATCTGTTGAAAGGTAGTAACCTACATTACTACTTACCGCAGAAGTATTTCCCTGATTAAAAATATAACAAGTTGAAGAAATACTTGTCCCGGCTGCAACAGAAGAAGATGAAAGGGTTTGTGAATTAATTACAAGATCTATGGAAGAAGCTGTAACGGTTAAGGCGGTCCATTTAACATTATTTGTTTCCACTGTTTCATTTACCATATTAGAATAATCGGCATAAAAAAGTAGGTAGTAATTCCCTGGTGTAGTTCCCACAGGAATTGTAAGTGTACTGGATCTATAGCTCGATGCTCCTGCAGCCATTGCTCCCCCTGAATAATAGTTGAGATAGGTATCCGAAACACTCCAAACAGAATCTGTAGATAAGTAATATCCAACATTGCTGCTTGAAGCGGAAGCGCTGCCTTGATTTAAAATATAACAGGAGGAAGAAATACTCCCTCCAGCTGCAACAGAGCCAGAGCCTGTGGCTTGAGTGTTAATTAACAGGTCAGTTGTCGAACTTACTACTGCTAAAGTATTCCTCCTTACATTATTTGTTTCTATTGTTTCAGCAACCGAATTAGAATAATCGGCATAAAAAAGTATATAATAATTACCCACAGTTGTTGATAAAGGGATTGTAAGAGTAATAGATTTATAACTGGATATGCCTCCATTTAATGCTCCTCCGGTATAATAGTTTAGATAAGTATCCGAGGCATCCCATATGGAATCAACAGAGAGATAATAACCAACATTGCTTGAAGCCGAAGCAGTGCCTCCTATATTAGCTATATAGCAAGTAGCTGTTATGTTTCCTCCCTGTACTGTTGAAGAAGGAGAAATAGTATTTCCACTCTGGATAACAAGGTCGGTACCGGCAGACAATCCAATTGTTATTGGAATGGCTATAACATTATTCCCTTCGTTTGATTCTGTAACCTGATTAGAATAATCAGCATAATAAAGTATATAATAGTTTCCGTTAGGAGTGGAAAGTGGAATTGTAAGAGAAATACTTTTATAACTTGAAGCTCCTGCAGATAATGAAGATCCGGAATAATAACTTAAATAAGTATCACCTGCATCAAACACAGCATCTGTGGAGAGATAATAACCAACATTGCTGTAGGTTGCAGAAAGGTTACCGCTGTTGTAGATGTAACAAGATGTGGCAATACTGTTTCCTGCTGTTGCAGTAGCAGGATTGCTTGGGCTGGTTATTGTCAGATCTACAAATGAAGGAGCTATTGTAATTGGTAAAGAAGCTACATTATTGGTTTCAACGGATTCGCTTACCTGACTTGTGTAATCAGCATAATAGAGTATGTAATAATTTCCATTGGGAGTGGCGGGTGGTATAGTCGCAGTCACTCCTCTGTAACTGGAAGTTCCGGCAGCCAAGGTACCACCGGCATAACTATTCAGATAGGTATCACCAGCATCAAATATGGCATCTGTTGAAAGATAAAAACCAACATTACTATAAGTGGATACTGTTGACCCAATGTTGTTAATATAACAATAAATGGAAATGCTCCCTCCAGAAGCTGCGCTAGCAGGGTTGTTTTGGCTTGTAATGGTCAGGTCAATAACCGGAGCAATAATAGTTATTGCAAGATTATTTACATTGTTGGTTTCATTTGTTTCCGTTACCTGATTGGTATAGTCGGCATAATAAAGTATGTAATAGTTTCCGGGGGTGGTTCCGGAAGGAATAGTCAACGTAGCACTTCTGTAACTTGATCCTGATGCAGCCAAAGCTCCCCCCGAATAATAATTCAGATAGGTATCTGCTGCGTCAAATATAGCATCTGTTGACAGATAAAAACCAACACTGCTGGAAGAACTTGTGGAATTACCAACGTTATTTATGTAACAGGTGGCCGAAACCGAAACTCCTGCAGCCACTGATGTGGCAGAAAGTGTAGGTGTTTGAATTAAAAGATCAACTAATGGAGTGGTGATGGTCACATGTGTTGCAAGTATATTGTTGTTTTCGTTGGTCTCTGTAATACTGTTTGTATAATCAATAAAGGATAAAATATAATAACTTCCGGGTGTTGTGTTCGATGGAATGGTTAGTGTTGGTGAGCCACTGCCAAAAGAATTAGCAGAAATAGAGCTTGTGGTATATGTCAAATAAGTATCCGCGACATCGAAAATTGAATCGGTGGAAAGGTAAAATCCAACGGAGGTTGTTGTTGTCTGATAGCTTTGATTAAGTGAGGTAAAATAAAAAGAAGTACTCAAGCCATAAGCAATGGAATTAGGAGTTGCAGATGCAGAAACAATAGACAGATCTTTTCCGGATCCTGTAACAGCCAGGCTAATTGCATTAATATTATTCTGTTCGTTTGATTCGGAAATTGTATTTGGATAATCTGCAAAGTACAGAATATAGTAATTTCCGGGAGCAGTACCCGATGGAATATTCAAGGTGGCGGAAGCATAATAATAATAGCCCGGACTGATAGTAGAGGTGCTTGTGGAAGAAAGGAATACATCTGATATATCAAACACCAGGTTAGTAGATAGATAATATCCAAGAGAACTGGAAGGAGCAATAGTATTACCTTGATTGTAAACATAACAGGAGGCTGAAACAGAGGTTCCGGCAGCTACTGTACTAGATGATAAAGAAACATTATTAACATAGAGATCGATAACAGCAGTAGTAACAGTTATTGGAAACGAACTGATATTATTTGTTTCAACAGCTTCATTAATGATTCCGGTATAATCAGCTTTAAATAAAATGTAATAGCTCCCATTGGGTGTTGATAATGGAATTGTTATGGTACTGTTTTGTGCGGAGGTTAATCCTGAAGATAAAGAGGAGACAGATAGATTACTTAAATAGACATCACTTGCATCCCATTGATTATTTGTAGAAAGATAAAACCCCGTATAATTTGAAGCTGCAGTTGTTCCTCCCTGGTTTTTCACAGTATAGTTGATAGTAGAAGAACCCCCTCCAACAATGCTGGTAGTAGTAACACTTTGTGATTGGATGATCAAATCGGATAATGGTACAGATGTTACACAGGAAATTGTTGCTGCAAATCCATCATAGGTTATACTTCCATCAGTGGAAAAATTCAATGTCAATGCACCGGAAGCGTTTGTTGCGTATATGTTGCCAGGCAATGCCGATCCGGTCCAGCTTCCTATCATTGTAGCAGCAGTAGAGGTTCCATCATATATACGCAGGTTGTCATAGCCGGACTCTGTACTAAAAGAAACAAATGATAAACTTACATATGCTCCGGCAGTTGCCGGGTAAATAGTTAAAGTTCCATTTGCACTATTGCTGTAAATACCGGTACCTGCATGGTCATAAACAGTGCCACCACATGTGGTAACAGAATTCGTTCCTGTTGAGGGAACTGTATATGTTTGAGCAAAGAGTGTTTGACAAGCAATGCTCAATGATAGTATAAAGAATAGTTTTTTCATATCAGTTTAATTTGGAATAGACTGTCGAGTAAAAAAAGCCCAGTAAATATATATTAAAAAAAAACAGATAAATTATTTTTTTTAAAAAATGGTCGGTTTATTTATCCAATGGTAGTTTTTGTAAGAAAAAAAATAAATTTTCACAAAAAACTGTTATGTATCATAAATAACATCAAATTCATTGAAGATCAAACAAATTTATTTTTTTAAATTTATTTAACACAAGCTGAAATGAATTTGGTACGTAATTAAATTGTTGATCGAATCCCTCGAAAGATAGTAGAAACAAGGCAGAGCGATAAATTTGAATAAATAATCAGGCAAAACGCTTTAAAAAAATAAGATAAGATCTCAAATCCTTAAACGAATTGGATTTAAAATGTCAATCTCTCACAACATTCTAGTAAATTCGTGCTGCCAATTTCCAATGAAAAATTTAGTAAAAAATAGTCTGTTTATATTTCTGCACCTGCTCCTGATTTGTTCAAACGGGAAAGCGCAGAAAAATCAGGTGGTTGATTCACTTTTAAATATAGTTTCCGGTGTTTCTGATACAACCAAGAAAGTGGAAGCTTTGTATAAGATTGCAGCTGAATTGAAAGATGTGGATTACAAAAACGCAACTGCCTATGCGAATAAATCCATTGCACTGGCAAAAAAGGTTAATTATACACAGGGCCTTATTAAATCACTTATCATTTTGGCACAATTGGATCATTCCAAAGGAAATTATGCGGAAGCTTTAATTAATCTAAAAGAGGCCTTGGAATTGTCAAAAAAAGAAAAGGACAATTCAGCAATTGCCCAATGCTTTTTAAGTATTGGAGATGTATATTCCACTTTAAAAAGTTATGATAAAGCAATTAGCAATTATGAAAAATGTGAAAGTCTTTCCCGCCAGGAAAAAAATGACGAAACCACCATTATTGCGCTTGGTCGTATCGGAAACCGTTACATGGACATTGGGAACGAAACAAATGACACCAATTACATAGTGAAAGCAATTGCGATTTATGAAAAAGGTAGAAAACTTTCTGAACATATAAATGATACAAGAAAGATTATTAATGCCTACGTAAATTTAGCGGACGCATTTATTATTCTTGGCAAAAAAACAAAAAACAAAAATTATTTTTTCTGGTCTATCGACTATTCCTTGCGTTGCATGAAACTGTCCAGAAAATTCAGGTATCAAAAATCAGAGTCCATAGCCCTTTTAAACATTGGTGAAGCATATGAAAATCTGGGAAAAACATCAAAAGCCATTCATTACTATGAAATATCCCTTTTAAAATACGAAGCATTGAAAGATAGAAACTGGATGATGAATATTCATAAATCATTGGCCAATGCTTATCTCACCTTGAACAACTATCCTAAATCCATTGAACATGTGGAGAGCGGAATTAAACTGGCCAAAGAAGAAGATCTGAAGGTATATCTGCGTGATTATTACGCAATTTTAATGAGGATCTATTCCAAGCAAAATGATTTTAAAAAAGCCTTTGAAACACAACACTTATATACAATTTACAAAGACAGTATTATTAATGAAAATACCTCCCTGAGCATTGCAAGATTACAAACAGAACTGGAGCTGGACAAAAAGGACCTCGAAATTGAATTGCTAAATAGAAATGCTGAAGTACAGAATGAAAAGATCAGAGCTCAGGCCATACAACGAAATTATTTAATTGCCGGGATTGTTGTTATTTTTATACTGCTGCTTTTTATATACTATCGTTATCTCGAAAAAAATAAGATCCAGCAACAGATCATTCATGCAAAGGAGATTGCCGAACAGGCAAAAGAAACGCAGGAACAATTTTTAGCAAATACAAGCCATGAGATACGCACACCAATGAATGGAATAATTGGGATGACCAACCAGTTAATAGACACACCACTAACAGAAGACCAAAGAGAATACTTAAATGCAATAAACGAATCGGCAAATAGTTTATTGGTGATCATTAATGACCTGCTTGACCTCTCAAAAATTAATGCGGGCAAAATGACTTTCGCAAAGGAGCCATTAAAAATAACGGAACTATTTAAAAATTTAATTTATTCATTGCAATATCGTTCTACCGAAAAGAACATCCGACTGCTTTCCAGTGTCGATGAAAAAATTCCACCCACCTTACTTGGAGATTCGGTTAGGCTAAATCAAATATTACTGAACCTGACAGGCAATGCGATCAAGTTTACCGAAAAAGGAGAAGTGAAAATTGGAGCTAAACTTTTGAAAGATGATGGTAAAAAAATCTTGATCCTGTTTAGTGTTCAGGATACCGGCATAGGTATTTCCAAAGCTAATTTAAAAACAATTTTTGATAGTTTTACTCAGGCAAGTTCCCGGACTAACAGAAAATATGGCGGTACCGGATTAGGACTTGCTATTGCAAAACAATTGATAGAACAGCAGGGCGGAACAATTTCCGTGAGCAGCAAAGTAAATGAAGGTTCCATATTTTTATTTACTCTTCCTTTTAAAATTCAGGAAAAAGGGAGAAAAAAAACAAAAACCACAGGCAAAGATGTGCTTGATTTTAATCAACCGGATCTCTTAGGAGTCTCTATTTTGGTGGTGGACGACAATAAGATAAATCAACGTGTTGCCGCATTAACATTACAAAAATGGAATGCACACATTGAGCTTGCCGGTAGCGCAAACATAGCTTTTGAGATCATAAAGAATAAAAAAACAGACCTGATACTTATGGATATAACAATGCCGGATATCGATGGATTCGAGGCAACACAATATATTCGAAAAAAAATGCCGGCTCCGCTAAATAACATTCCAATAATAGCAATGACCGCTTCTGCGTTGATAGGTGACAGAGAAAAATGTATCTCTATGGGGATGAATGAATATATTTCCAAGCCTTTTAATCCGGAAGAATTGTTTACTAAAATTGTAACTGTCTTAGCTCTTGAAAATCGTTTTGTTAATGTACCAATCGTTGATTTGACTACATTAAACGAGCGAGCAGAAGGGGATAATGAATATCTGAAAGAAATTATTTTAAGTTATATTCAGGAAATGCCAATTTATGTAGGAGAAATGAATCAATTTCTGATCGAAAAAAATGTTGATCAAATAAGAAAACAAGCCCATAAAATGAAAAGTCCGGCAAAATTACTCGGAGCATTTGAGCTGGCTGCACAATTGGAGTTTATTGAGAAAAGTGTTGATCGACAGGAAGTATTCGAAAAAATAATAAACAGTGTTGAACAAATGAATTCACTTTGCCTGATTTCGGTGGAAGCGCTAAAAAAGGAATTGAGCCTCATGAGTTCATAAAACAGTTGATTTGTTTACAGCAGCAACTCCCACTTTTTTTCCCAACAAACAGGGTAACACCAATGCTTAATACGAATTAGTCTAACGCTCCCCTCTTCTTTGGAGAGGGATTAAGGGGGAGGTCAAAACAAATGGATTTTTCATATTAAGCATTGGCATAATTTAGAGCATTAGCTTATATAAAATATACCAATTATTTCCCTCTCTTTCGGAGGGCAATGTCATATTAACAGGTAGCAATTGGTTTAACTTTGTTTGTTAGTAGTGCATTATAGAGGAAGAGTTCAAA
>Ga0156174_1036_pt1 | contig 24421 bp, 12 predicted proteins | sample RifCSPlowO2_12_FD_107827 | JGI IMG/M metagenome (GOLD analysis project Ga0156174, IMG submission 107827) | Bacteroidetes bacterium RIFCSPLOWO2_12_FULL_35_15
TCGAAGATTTTTAAGGTTAATTTCATCAGGACTTAATTGTTTTTTAAAAATATTTTTCAATTTTCTCATTTATGGAATTAATATCAGGTTAATGGAATTGTACAATCTATTCAAAATTCATGAAAATTAATAATTACATGATTTAGTATAAAATTGCGCAACTTTATTACAATAAGTGTTACACAACTTTTGAATTTACTTACACAATTCACACATTTTCTTTCTTGGAATATTTCTTTACAGCATAAAAAAAGGGTTGTTTACCAAGCAACGTTCTTCTTTTTATTTTGAAATTATTTACTGTTGAACAATAGTATTCCCTTCCCTAGTAATAAAAACTAGCAATGCTTAATGTATATTTAATACTAAAAAAAAACAGCGCAAAATCTGCGGCAAAAAAAACACCCCGTAGCAGATCTGCGAGGTATTCTTTTGATTAATTTTTTTACAATATTTATAATTACGGTGTAACTACAGTACTTCCATTTATTGTTACGGCTGCTATTCGGGCTAATAACCTACCTTCTATTGTTGCCCCTGTATTTAACGAAATCGACTGATCAGCCATTATTGTTCCTTTAAATACTGATGTAGTTCCTAAAGTTGCAGAAGTACCAACTTGCCAAAAAATATTGGAAGCCAAAGCTCCTCCTTTAAGAATAACTTTACGCCCTGATGTGGTATTAAGTGTGGAAGCAATCTGTATAATAAACACAGCATTTGCATTACCTTGTGCATCAAACGTAAGGTCGCCCGAAGAAATTTGAAGTGAACCACTTGATTTATACAAACCTGGGGTTAGTGTTAAGCCACCAATATTTCCTGCAAGAAGTACAATGTCCGTAGAAGTTCGACCGGCAGCTTCGTTATAAGCTGTTGTCAAATCGCCTTTAGCTGCTGTAAGCCCAACAGCATTTGGCACCGAACCTGCAGGACCGGAAGCATCAACTGTATAGATAATTCCTGTTATTTCTCCACCACCAAATCCGGTAATTTTACTACCGGCTGCCGGACTTAATCCAATATTTCCGGTAACTGCAGATGTTGGAACATTTGATATCAGTGAACCGGCAAGAATGACATAGTTAGCTGATGATTGAAGATTAATCATTGCCTGAGCGGTAGTTTGAAGAGGAATCACAATTGGAGTTGCTGCAGGAGCTGGTGTAGGTTCTGCATTATCTTTTTTACATCCTGCAATTAAAACAACCGCTGCTATCGCAAAGGCTGTTACTATTTTTTTTGTTTTCATTTTTTTGTTTTTAAATTTCCGTTTCTGACGGACAGATATGAATTAATTTTCACACTACAAAGTTGTGTGCTATTTAATAGTATAGTGTTACACAACTTTAGTAAAGAGTTATATCATTCACACCTTTGTTACGTAAAAAAATAATTTTCATAAAAGATTTTAGCAGATAAATTTGAAGAGTAATTATTTGAAATCAAAATTATAAAAACAAAAAAAAAGCGCTGCCTACTAAGCAGCGCTCTCTTTATTTTTAGAAATTTTATTGTTGCACAATGGTATTTCCTGCTAACACAACTCCTCCGTTTCTGGCTAATGCCCGGCCATTAAGTGTTGCTCCGGTATTGAATGTGATAGCTTGCATGGCCATAACTGTTCCTTTAAAAACCGAAGTAGTTCCAAAAGTTGCAGAACTTCCAACTTGCCAAAAAATATTGGATGCCAACGCTCCTCCACTGAGGAAAACTTTGCGTCCTGATGTGGTAGTAAGCGAAGAAGCAATCTGAATAATAAAGACAGCATTTGCATTTCCCTTTGCATCAAAAGTTAAGTCGCCTGATGATATGGCCAATGAAGAAGTTGACTTATAAAGTCCAGGAGTTAAAGTAAGTCCTCCAATGTTACCCGATAATGTTACAATATCTGTTGCAGTTCTACCGGCTGCATCATTATATGCTGCAGTTAGATCAAGTTTTGCCTGTGTGGCAATTGCATCATTAATGTGTAATGTCCCATTTAATATTCCCGGAGGAAAGCCACCAACAGAAGTGCCTGGACTTAAACCTAAATCACCGGTAATCACGGTTGCTCCGGTGCTTGTAACAGAAGAGCCTGCAAGTACCGCTAACGTGGACGCTCCAGCCATTGGCACCATTGCCTGTGAAGTAGTTTGAACAGGAATTACAATTGGATTTGGTGTGGGTGTAGGTGTTGGTTCCGTTTGATCTTTTTTACATGCTGCCAATAAAACAACCGATACCATTGCAAAGGCTGTTACTATTTTTTTTGTTTTCATTTTTTTAGTTTTTTAATTCCCGATTACTGACGGAACAGATGTGAATAAATTTTCACACTGCAAAGTTGTTTAGCTTTAAAAATATTTATGTTACACAAATTTTATAAAGACTTATATCATTCACACTTTTATTTTTGAAAATAAAAAACCGCTCTGCATTTATGCAGAACGGTTAACGATTCATACTAATCATATTGTAATTTTTTAAGTGGTCATTACTTTTGCATTCGGGTATCTAATAAGCCAGGCATCAAGTGATGACAACTTTGACAATGTTATAATTGTTCTATAATCTAATTGTACTTTGATCAGTTTACTCTCTGAAGTTCTGATAATTTTTTTTATTTGATTTTTCATTTTTTTAGTTTTTTAGTTTACTGTTTTTTACAGTGTAAAGGTCAATAGCTTAGGTGCAATAAATATTACATAACTCTTAAAATTCGTTATATAATTCACACTTCATTTTTAGGATAAACTTTATTACAATTTGATTCCTTATTTTTATTGAAACAGCATACTCACACTTTTATTTTCACTAAAAAAAAGCAACCATTTGAAAAAATGAAATTGCTTTTAAAATTAAATTTGAATGATTATCTGATTAAACGGATTGCAATTCGATATTGGCCATTTCGCTGGCCTTTTTAATTTTTGAAAATAGTATTTTTATTTTTTCTATATCAATTTTATCTGTAGCTAATGTTTCAAGTTCAATAACTTCCTTTTCAATTACTTTATCAAGTCCAAAAAAAGGTATTGAAGATCTTAGTTTATTAGCTCCTATTTTAATCCCTTCGAAATTATTTTCTACAATAGCATTTTCTAAGCATCTGATTTCATCATGGTTTTCGGTTAGAAATATTTTGACCATTTCATTTACAAATTTTGTATCTCCTTTTGATATCTCAATCAAATAATCAAGATTGATTATTTTTTTAGAATTATCGATGCTATCCTGCAATTGCAGAGATACCTTTAGAGAATTTTCCGCTCCAGGCAGTAACTCTGTTTTTACAGGTTTTTCCTTATTCAATACAACAGTTGTGAAAAGGTAGTTAGTTATAATATTATAAAGTTCCTCTTCGTTGATAGGTTTTGCCATATAATCATTCATTCCGGAAAACAAGCACTTTTCTCTTTCTTCCTCATCTGAATGGGAAGTCATTGCAATAATTGGCAAACCAAGTTTCAAATTACTTCGGATATATCTGGCCGTTTCATGTCCATCAAGTTCGGGCATTTGAATATCCATTAAAATAAGGTCATATTTATGAATTGTAATATTTTCTATTGCCAATTTACCATTTGAACATTCATCAAATTTGTACCCCCAGTTTTTTAACACAAATCCTAAATATTTTCTGCTTAGAAGATTATCTTCTACAACTAATATTTTAATTTTAGCCTTTACGTCATCTTGAATAATCCGATCTGTTTTCATTTTTTTTATTTATAATCCCGCTACTGACGGGTCAGATGTGAATATATTTTCACACTGCAAGTTGCACATCTATATACATTTTACGGTTACATAAATTTGCAAAAAAGTTATATAATTCACACATTTTTTATTTTGTCCTTTCACATTATTCAATTTCCCTAGCTTCTATCAACGACTGATCTTTTTTGTTGTCGCAATAATAACAATCCCGACAACAAGCAGAATTCCTCCTATAACAGGAGACCATTGAACAGGGTGACTTGTTTCTTTGTTTATTTGGATAGGACCAAGGTCAACTACATTTTTAGTAGTTACATAATCGAAACCGGTATATACCATCATTAGTATTCCCAGTACAATAATTACAATTCCAATCGTTTTCATATTTTCATGAGTTTAAATGTAGATTGATTTTAAAATAACAGAACAAAGGTGGACACACTAATTGCAGAAAGCATTACACAACTGTATAAAAATGTTACATAATTAACACCTTCTTCAATCAATAAATAAAGATGTTCCAATAAATTTATCCAACCTAAAAAGGATATCCGATCGCTACATTTAAAATCAGATTCTCGCTTCTCCAGGAAGGATCTCCAAAATTCATTTGATTTACCACCCATCTATTATTTTCTTCTAACCAAGGTTTTCTTAATGGAGTAGCAAAATCGAATCGTAAAATAAAAAAGGAAACATCAATTCTTAATCCAACCCCTGCTCCCACTGCAATCTCTTTATTGAATTTTGAAAGGGAAAAAGGGCTCACAAGATTAGCCGGGTTAGATTTTAATAACCAGATATTTCCTGCATCAGCAAATAAAGCACCTTTAAAAAAACGAATAATAGTAAAACGATATTCGACATTCGCTTCTAGTTTTATATCACCTCCTAATTGTAAAAAACCTTTATTATCGATATTCTGATGGTATGCTCCCGGGCCCACTGAATTAATATGGAATGCTCGGATGCTGCTGGGGCCGCCACTAAAAAACTGCTTCGTGTAAGGCAAAACAGAAGAGTTGCCGTATGGTTTAGCTGCACCTGCAAAAATCCTTAACGCTAATTTGTTTTTATCTCTAAAATTATAATACCCGCGCCCGTCTAAACTTAATTTCGCATATTGCGAATAAATTGAACCAATTACTGTTGAGGGATGATCTGAGGATATTTTTTCTCCAGCCATTGAATTTGCCAATGAAAATGCGTTTCCAGCAACTTCAGTTGATAAACGAAAATAATATTGCATCTTTTTTTCCGGTATAACTTGTTCATTATATGTGAACGAATAACTTCCTCCCGCTATGAATTGCTCCTCATAACTTTTTCTAAGAAATGAATTTGATGCAAGTAATTCAGTGAATACAGCCGATTTATTTGCTATTGAGGTATAACTTATACTTATCGGATTTAATTCGTGTTCTTTTTTGATATCTTCTTTCCACTTAAAACCATAAATGAATTGAAATGTACGCATATCGAAATAATTGACTCTTTTCAAATAGTTATAAGAAAGTGAAAAACGGGTTTTTGGAACATACATACTGTTTGTTTTAATTTTAAAAAATGGAACCAGAAAACGTGGAAAATATAACTCAACTTGTGGACTTAAAGAATAAGAAAATAAATTTTTATCTTTTCCACTAAACTGTGCCTCATAAGATCCTGCCATAGCAAGATTTAGTAATTCAGCTCCGGCAAATGTATTTCTGTTCAAATAACTTAAATTTATTTGTGGTCCCATATAATTATTTGATTTTGAAACAAGATCCAGTTCAGCCCTGAACGTATGTTTTGGCATCGGTGTCATTAAAATAGTTGCATCTAAATATCCGGTAGCTGAAGTGTCACTGTCAGAAAATTTTATTCGCACGAACTTAAAATTACCCATCGACATTAATCGATTAAGAGTTATGTTATGATTCTTTCGTGAATAAATCTCCTGCTTTCTTAAATAAACTGATCGCAAAATTACTTTTGGCCTGATTTTCATTTCTGCTTCTTTTCCGAAAAATATATTATTTTGATACCTGAAAGTTTCTTTATTAATTTTTTCGGTTTCATCATTTAAAGAATAGTCCTGATCTATATACACATTATTAATTCGATAAACAGTCCGTGCATTTTTCGGGATACTGTCTTTTAGTGTAAGTTTAAATTTTACATTCTGATTTACAACAGATGTATCTGCTTTAAAAAGTAAATAATCCGGGTTGAAGTAGAAATAACCCTTGTTTTTTAACAAACCGTCAATCCTTATTCGTTCTGCTTTTAATTTATCCAAATTATAATCTTCACCTGGTATAATTAAGGAGTTCTCTTTTTCGGTAAGAATCAAATGACTTATACTATCATCAGAAATAGAATAAATCAGACCTTCAATCGTATATGGTTTATGAATATGACTTGTGTAAATTACTTTTGCAGTGTGTTTTTTTTCTACGATTTTGAATTCGGTAAAACTTTTGAAAATACCGATATTAAAAAGTTTAGCATCGATGACAGAGGATGTAACACCAGGTTTTATACTACTCATCAATACAGGAGCTTCACCGGTTTTTTTCAGCCATTTTTTATATTTACTCTTAGGGTCTTCTCCGGCTTTCATATATCTCCATAACTTAGGACGCATGCCTAAAAAACTTTTATTAGGTTTTGGGCGCAAAGCAACCTCGGCAGTCGTTTTAATAAATCGCTTCTTTTTTATTTTAACTGCTGATTCTAATTTTATTTTTGCTCCTGTGTAAAGCTTCTCACCTGATGGCAAATGCTTTGTACCACTGCATGCTGATAAGAACAAGCTGGTTAAAACTAAAAAGCAAAATCGTTTATTGAAGAAATTTATTCTCACAAAATACTCTTTTACATGGTTCCCGACTCCGCTCGAACTGACTGAAGCGAAATGTGTGCAGTCATATTGAGTCTGTCGAAATATGTGTGAGGGCTTTCTCTTTCTTTCGAGAAACTCAAGATGACCTCCCCACACATACACTTTAACCCTTCGCCTGACTTCAGGAGTGATCATTTCGAACGGAGTCGGGAAAGTGAGGAAACTTTTAACACCTTTAACAAAACGACATATTGTCAAATAATATTTATTTTTACCTGATCGTGTCATTACTTATTTTTTTCAATGAATCATTAAGTTTTTTTGGCGATTTAAAAAATTCTTTCCATTTATTGAAATCGCGCACGTATAAAACCCCTGCACCTGTTTCTACTAAAGCCCCTTCAATAGCACCTTCATATTGATTGTGTCTGAAGCCCTTCAATCGGTAACGACCATCCTTTGTTATTTTATATTCTACATTAACATCACTTGTGATTTCACTTGCGGAATTTTGCTTTGCTTTTTCGCCTTCTACATCAACAACGCCTCCAACCTGAACTGTTAATCGTTCGTTAAAAAGTTGTTTCTTTATTCCAATATCGACTTGTGTCCTTCCTTCAGCTTGTCCTGTTTCATAATCATCATAGGATTGAACATCAAAATTTAATTCAACTCCGGGAACCACTTTTGAACTCCATTGATTTAATTGTGCGGACAAAAATTTACCCACAGTAGTTCTAACAGCTGCTGCTGTTGCACTTGTTTCAGTCTGTAATGGGTTCTCCTGAATAAACCTTCCTAATACCAATAGTGCAAATACCTGTTTGTTTAACGCGGATGGATCTTCATTTAGCATATTTAATTTAGCGTTAACAGCTCCTCCTAAAATTCCTTTTTCCTCCGGAGGTAATTGTATTTCAAAGCTAATTTCAGGATGTAATATTGCTCCGCGTAGTTTCAGTAAAACTAAAAATGGATAGCGTTGTTTATAAGCATTTTTTTCAGTTTCGCTTAATCCTCCGACCTGATCGGTCACAAGGTCGATTGGTGATGCCCGAACAGAATATATTGCATTTATGGATATATCTGCATCTAAGGGATCACCATTCCAGATAATGGTACTTCCCGGTTCAATATTGAATTTTCTTTTTATAACAGATTCCATTGAAACGATATAACTGCCATCATTTATATGGTATGCACCGGTAAGGCTCATTTTTCCACTTCGGTCAATGGAAAAGCTTAATGCCGCCTCGCCTTTAACTACCAATGAATCGTTAGAAGACGGATCTAGTAATAATCTAAGTGTTGCTTGTTTATCTATTTCGATAATGGAGGATATATCAAATCCGGTTATTATTGATTTTTGTTTTTCTTTTTTCTTTTCTCCATAAAGAATTGAATTAATTTTTACTGAATCTTCAAATTCAACCACATCTAATCCTATATCAGTTGTTAGTTTTTGTTCAGGAACAGCAAATGTAAAATTCGAACCTTTTTTCACTTTTACTCTGGCATTAACAATCGGCAGTGACAATGGCCCATTCACATCAATCCTGCTATCAATGATCATTCTGCCGTAGAATATTTTATTATCTTTTGCAGTTGTGTTGAATACTAGAAAATCATGGGTATTGACATTTAATGAAAAAATAAAATTTTTGAAATGTTCCATCTTAATTGCACCATTAATTATTGCTGTATGCTGATCAGGATCTAAAATTGTAAATGCATGAAAATAAATTCCATCCTTTTTTAACTGAACCGTTTCCTTTTTCAGGTGTAATTGATTATTTAATGCAGCAGGTTTGATAAAGACATTATTGAATGTTAATTCGCCCATAACTTCAGGTGCTATGGCTGAACCTGTTATCGAAAAGTTTCCGGTAAGATTCCCAGATGCTTCTGTTATTGCTCCAAAGGAAAATGCTTGAACCGTTTTCAAAGAAAGTGATTGGATCGCAGTATTTATGTTGATCGAATTATCGCCACCTTTCGGAATAAAGTAACCGGTAGCTGTAAGATTATTATCAGTACCAGCCAAATTCACATCAATATTAAATCGCTCCTGGGTAGGATTCATAGCTTTTACAGATAAATTTCCAACAGGTACTTCCCGAACAATTAAGTTACTTATTTTCGCATCTGCGATGATGCCATATGTTTTATTAATTCTTTTAAGCAATACATTTCCATCCAAATTTCCTCTGATTAAACTCGTATCTTTTTTTACGATTTCGGAAATCTCATCCAGCTTAAAATTTTTGACAGCAATGTTAAGATCGTGATTAAACTGATCATGAACAGAGGCGATATTGATCTGACTTTCTGTTTTATTGATAAAGAGATGATGGATCAAAAATCCTTGTTTGCCGAATTCAATGTAATTATCAGTTGCAATATCCCAGCGATCATTCATTAAGTAGAACTCTTTGGGATCAAGCATAAGTTTGTAGTTAGTCCCATTCTTAGTAATTTGAGAACGGATCAGGAGTTTTTTATTCTGGATCGAATCAATAGAAGATATACTTGAAAATATTGTTTTGTCAGCTAGTTTTCCTTCCACTAAAAAATTATCTAATTTGAATTGGGAGTTTGTAATAGTGCTGGAAATTTTATAATTCAATGCATTTGAATCTGAATTTACAACTATAAGTAAATTGCTGATTGCGGTAGTTCCATAAACTATTTTTTTAATAGAAGCATTTAGTTTCAGTTCCTTTTTCTTGCTATCAAAACTTCCTATAATTAATCCAGGATCAAATTCTTTTAATTGAGGCAGAAAAACTTCTGATAAGATCGGGTGATTTTTTAAGTGTATCTCGAAATTAAAATTTTGCATTTCAATTTTCTCATTACGATTTAGTGAATCAGAAAATGGGAAATAATCAGTAATGAATTTGCTAAACTCATTAGGAAGACTAACTGGAGAAACTTCGCCTTTATAGATGATGCCAACAATTGCACTGCTGACATTTAATTCACTTTTGTTTGGTTCATTTATGGAAGCGAATACCAAAGAATCGAGCTTATATTCTTTTCCATTATGAGCAACAATGATCTCAGTAATTCCGGCATAACCATTTAATTTAGTCACCGATCCACCTTTTAAATCAGCCACAGCCATCATTCCAACACGTATATCATCTTTTGTCAGTTTGAGTTTTTGAAGATCCGCTCCTTTCAGATTGAAATTAAATTTATAGTGTTCCTGATTGGCTTTAAAGTTTACCAGTCCATCAAAGTCAAATACCGCATTAGCATCATTCAGATTTATTTTCCCTTCGAACTCCTGCCCGGTAATGTTACCCATAACGTTAAGGTGATGATAGGTGTATTTATTTAAATAGATCTTTGATACTTCAGCACTAATTTTTGCTTTAATCGTATTTTTATCCAGGCCGTGTCCGTTCGTTTCAGCAGTTAATGATACCGGTCCAAACAACGTATCGTTTTTTAACAAACTACCAAGATCAAAATTTGTTACGGTCACCTTGCCGGTAAAATTTTCATTTTTATCGATAGTTGCAAATACATTTGCAGCTCCATAGCTACAGCCCATACCCATTGTTGCAACAAAAGATTTTAACTGTCCTTTAAAAACAATCTGCATACTAATGTTTTCAGGAAGTGCAATGCTTTTAGGAATTAAAGTACCTACCATCATCGCAATATCCTTCTTCCCGGTATTCACTTTGAGATTAGGAAAATTAAAATAAGCCGTTTCCACAACCGGTAACCCTTGAACAATAAAATCAGTTTTTACAATTGTATTAACTCCTGTGTGAATTATAAGATCTTTTCCCTTCAGATTATTCAGTGGTCCATTTACAATCCCGGAAATTTTTGTAATATTTCTAGCATTTTTAAAAAAATCTTGTTTAATAAGTTGTGGGCTAAAGTAAAGAATATCAGCATTTTGCACACTTACATTTTTAACATCTGCATTTACGATCATATATTGTATGGAATCTTTTAATGCACTTAATGAAGAATAATAAATGTTTAAATCAGCATCGATAGAAGAATTGCTTGTTTTAACTTTAAGGTTATTTGTTGTTATGGAATGTTGGTCCATAGTAAAATCTGTTTCGAATTTTGTAATGGAAAAATTATTCTGATCAACTGTTGTGAATTTTTTGATCGAGACTTCCGTTTTATCCATTGAATACTGAAAGTGGGTTGCCGCGAGTGTTACATGTTTATGATCGAGATGAAAGGCATCAAATTCATTTTTTATTTCGGGCTTATTTTCAAGCCAGTATGCAATCGCATTATCATCAAGATCTATGCTTTTCACTGAAACTCTCCAATCTTTTTTTTCAGTGGCTGTTTCAGTCACAACAATTGTATCCGGCAATTCATTTTCATTTCTATAATACTGAATTTTACTTTTTGACAAGAACAAATTATCTAACGTGATGATTTGTGATTGCAGATCTACAGCTGCATTATTTAATTTAATCCGATTAATCTCCGCGGTAAGAGATTGTTTGTTAATGGAGTCCGCATAAATAAAATTTGAATTATTGATCTGTATCTTATTTGCAGTTATTTTCGGTAAAATACTGCTTGAATTATTTTCACTTGTTTTTCCTAACTTTTTCAGCAAAACTTTCCCTTTTAATTTTTCAATTAATAATTCGTCAATACTAAAAAGTGATTTTGCAAAATCAATTTCCTCCATTTTTAATTTTAAATGTGTAATATTTGCAGCCATATTCGTTCCTCCGTATTCATCCTTGTAATGTAGCTGAATATTTCTCAGACTAATATTATCTATGCTGAATTCCCATTTAGATTTTTTTTCAGGCTCTGCTTTTTTTTGTTTCGTAGTATCATTAAATGCGGTAAGAAGAAAGTCATAGTTAAATAAGGAATCCGTTTCGGTACGCTTCAAATTAAGATTCACTTTTTCTAATGTAAAAGAACTTACATGTATCTGCTTATTTAATAAGTCGCTAAATGAGAGGTTTACTCTTGTTTCTTCTGCATATAATAAAGTGTCTTTTTTAACATCTTCGAGGTAAATACCTTCGATAACAACTGATTTAGGAAATGCGATGCTGATGTTTTTAATATCAACCCTTGTATGGGTTTTGTTGCTGATGAACGAAGTTGCAGAATGAACAAGTTTTGTTTGAATGGCGGGAATCTGGATAAGAACAGCAATAACAATGAATAATAACACAAGGCTTATTATCATCCACAAGACAAACTTAACCGTTTTTTTAAAAAAAGAAATGACTTTATTCATTCTGTAAAAAATGTATGTCTTGATTGATTCAAGTCATTGATTTAAATTTTAATTGAAACGATATTTATATGCCATCGCTCGGATAAGCTGAATACAATAGCCTTAAACAAATCGGGCAATGATTATAAATAACCTATACAGAACAAATGTAGTCGCTTTTATGAAGCAATTTTTGCAATGTGTGAATCATGTAACTTATAACAAATATTGTGTAAACTTTTATAGAAATATGTTCCCAAATTTGTATAATGAATAGAACTGTTCCAATATCAAAAATTATTCATATTACTGTTTATGTCCTTTTGTTTTTCATAATTATTTTTGTATGTTTTGGAATCTGGTTAAATTTTTATTTCAATAAAAAAATAATTGAAAACATGAAGGAGCAGGTCTCTGAATCCACCAATGGTGAATATGCCCTATCCCTGGATGAATTAACTATTAACTTATTCACCCATACGATCACTTTAAATAACCCGGGTATTGGTCCTTCGCAACAAAATGTAGCACATTCAAAAGCGCAATATGTCTTTAAAGCCAAAGTGCTCAAAATCATTGATTTTTCAATATTGTCGTATTTAAAAGGAAAAGATCTGTTGATTGACAGAATTGAGTTTGAAGAACCTCAGATTTCCATATTCCAGGGTTCGGAACGATTTCCTGAAAAAAAAGTGAATCCCTCTTCAATTAATTTTTCCATCTACACAGCATTTTCAAAAAAGCTGAATTCAATTTCAATAGCTCATATTGATATAATGAATTCCAAATTCAATATTTATAAAAATGGAGCAGATTCCTTATCCGTTTTTTCAACGAATGATAACAGCATATCAATTAATAATTTTTATGTGAACTCTGAAACAGACAAAAAAAACAGATTGTTTATTGCAGAAAAATTTGAAATAGTAATGAACAAATTTTCGTATCACCTGGGAAATGGTCTTTATATGATTTATGGAAAAAGTTTATATGCCAGTTATTTTGATTCAACCCTGATCGTTGATTCATTACAACTGGTTCCTAACTTTAGCAAAAAAGAATTTGCTGATGAGGCCGGCCGACAGGTAAGCCGTGCGAAAGTCATTTCCTCAAAAGTGATCTGCAAAAAAATGGATGTCAAATTATTTTTCGAATACAATTGGCTTGTTATTCATAAAGTAGATGTTACCGGGTGTGCAATTGATGTGTTTCGGGATAATACATTGCCTTTAGCACCTATCCATCGACCTTCTCTTCAGGCAATGGTAAAGGGGCTTCCTTTTTTTGTGGCGGTAGATACAATTGAGATGAAAAACGGAACCTTAAATTTTGAAGTGTTAAATCCTGGTGCCACCAGTACAGGGAAATTATCTGTAAATAAATTTAACATTATTATTACTGGAGTACAAAATGACACTACACAATATTTAGGTGATGAAAACATTAAAGCCAGTGTAATTGGATCTATTCAGAATCAAGGTAATTTTAATGAAACTTATATATTTCCTTTAAAATCTACCAGAGAATTTTTTTATTGCTCAGGCAGCATGTCAGGAATGCCAATGAACTCATTTAATCCAATTATTGAACCGGCAAAACAGATATCAATTAAAAGTGGTCAAATAGACCATGTCAGCTTTTCATTTATTGCTCATGAGAATTCATCAAAGGGAACAATGATATTCAAATACCATGATCTTAAAATAGAAATGCTGAATAAAGAAGACAAAAAAAACAACCTGCAATCCAAGTTGAAAACATTCTTAGCGAATAAATTAGTTGTTCATGATAGCAATCCCGGAAAAGATGGTATTGTTCGAATATCCAATATTTATGCTAAACACAATCCTTACCGATACTTTCTTAATTACTCAATGCAATCTGTCCTCAGCGGAATTGAACCTGCTATAAAAAGCGAAAAAGGAGCAAAGATGTTGCAAAAAAGAAAATAATTTAATTCTTTAAAAATGTTACGTGCAATAATTCTTTCTTCATTCTTTTTGTTTCTGGTTGGGTCATTAAAAGCCCAGCTTGTACTAAAAGATAGCACGTATATTTACAAAAAGATCGAAGGTTATTCCAATAAACGCCCATTCACTAAATTTATTTATAAATCATTTTTCAGATTTAAAAGCCCTCCTCCTGTTTCTCCCAAAAAAAAAACCAGATCTGTTGCAAAACAAGTTCCATATGCTAATTGCGAAGGGAAAATAATCCGTGATATTCATATTGTTACCTATGATCCTTTCGGTTATGATACAAAAGATACAAGTATTACTCCACATGAATTTTTACCCAGGGCCGGCAATGTTTTACACGTGAAAACGATTCCAATTAAAATACGAAATATTATGCTCGTAAAAAAATACGACACCTTTGATTCATTAAAAGTTAAAGAATCAGAACGTTTAGTTCGAAGTCAAAATTTTGTAAGAGAAGTATTTATTTCAAACGTTCTCTTTAACGATTCCATTGATATTTATGTGAGAGTATATGATGGATGGAGTGCAATAATTACCGGAGATGCATCACCTACAAGTTTTATGATTGACTTGCAGGAAAAAAATATTTTAGGGACAGGACATTTATTTCAAAACAAATACAAACAGAATTATTTCACCGGTGAAAATTCAAATTCTTCCACTTATTATATTCCAAATATTTATAATACATATATTAATTCATCCATACATTATAATATTGATGAGCATAAAAACTATATGACAAGCTTTTCTTTAAACCGTCCCTTTTATTCAATTTTCACATCCTGGGCGGGAGGTATTTCTCTTCAGCAACAAGTTAACCACGAAATCTTAACAGGTTTTGACTCCGTAAAATTTACCCAGACTTATAAAAGTAATTCGGAGGATTTTTGGCTGGGAAGATCCTGGCAACTGTTTAAGGGCCGTTCTGAAGAACAACGCTCCACGAGTATTATAACAAATGCACGTTATTTAAGAGTGCATTATGTAACCCGAGCAGAAGAACGTTTTGACACATTGCATTTGCATCCTAATCAGGATTTTTACCTTGTCGGCATCGGTCTTTCAAAAAGACTATATAAGCAGGATAAGTATATTTTCAGATATGGTTCTACAGAAGATGTACCCATTGGACGATCTTATTCTTTAGTAGGTGGCTACCAAATAAAAGACAACCTTTCCAGATGGTATGTAGGTTCACGTATTTATATGGCAAAATATCATAGCTGGGGATATTTTAATATCTATTTGGAATATGGAACATTTTTAAAACAGTCTAAATTTGAAGAAGGAAGTTTTTCTACCGGTATAAATTATTTTAGCAATATTTTCAAAATCGGTCGTTGGCAAATACGGCAATTTATAAAACCACAATTTACAATTGGGCATAATCGTTTAAGATCTGATAATTTAAGTTTAAATAGTGAAGCCGGAATAAGAGGATTTAATGGTATTGGTTTAACTGGCACACAAAAATTTCTTTTTACTTTTCAATTACAATCGTATGCTCCCTGGAATTTAATTGGATTTCGATTTGGGCCGTATATTGTGTGTTCATTTGGAATGTTAGGAACAGAAAAAAGTGGATTTGCCGGAAGTCCTTTATATTCCTCTTTCGGCATTGGAGTTTTGATCAAGAATGAATATCTTATATTAAGCACTTTTCAGATTTCAATTGCTTATTATCCTATTGTGCCAGGGGGGAAGAACAATTCAATAAAACTAAATCCTGTAAAAACGACAGATTTCGGCTTCAGAGGCTTTGATATTTCAGCCCCCTCACAGGTTTCTTATCAGTAAATACGATAAATGAATCCTCTATTCCTGTAAATCAATTACAGCATACATAATATTAATCACCTAAACGATTCCTTCCAGCTCTTACCTTTACTGCAGACTAATACCAAATTGAAATATATTTTAGTCCAACAATTTCTTCGCACAGTCTTCGACAAACTCAGACGGACAGCACACATTGGTTTTCTTTATAAATATAATTGTTATACTATGTTCACATTGAAAAGACAATTCAAATATTTCAATTACTGTTTGATTTAACTAGTCAAATCTGACATATTTTTTTTATTAACTGTTTTTTTTATGATCAGATTTCTTTACCAAACTAACTATTTTACTATATAAGATTCTTTCATCAACAGGTTTTGCGATGTAATCATTCATACCTACAGCTTTGCATTTCTCAAGATCAACGGTAGTTACATCTGCTGTTAAAGCGATGATAGGAGTTTTTAAATTCAAGGTATTCCGGATGTATTCTGTGGCTTCAAACCCGTTCATTTCTGGCATCTGTAGGTCCATCAAAATAATATCATACGATTTGTTTGCTCCCAAGGAGTCCCTTTGGGATAATTTTTCGATAGCGATTTTTCCGTTACCAGCAATATCGCATTCAAAACCAAAATCATCTAATATTGTTTTCATCAGTAATTGATTGAGTGCAATGTCTTCAACTACCAATACACTAATATTTTTAATTTCCGGATCCAATTTTAAAATCCCTGTTTCTAATTCAGTTTTATCTTTTGTTTTTTGAAAATTTAAAACAAAACTAAAAGAAGAACCCTCCCCGATTTTACTTTTTACATGAATGCTTCCACCCTGCTTTTCTACCAATTGTTTAACAATCGCAAGTCCTAAACCTGTTCCCCCAAATAATCTTGCCGTATCGCTGGATGCTTGCTGAAAATTTTCAAAAATTGTTTCAATTTTATTTTCAAGTATTCCAATTCCTGTATCTGTAACCGAAAATTCAATGGTTACTTTCTCTTCATCTTCATTCAACAAACGAACGCTAACTATAATTTCCCCTTTGTTTGTAAACTTTACTGCATTGCTCACCAGATTTAAAATGATCTGGTGCAAACGAACAGGGTCCCCAACCAAAATTTCAGGAATTCTGTTATCGTATTTTTGTACCAACTCCAAATTCTTTTCCTGGATTTTTGTTTCAAATAAAATAAGCATGGATGAAATAGATGAAGCTAATTTGAAAGGTGTTTTTTCAAATGTCATTTTCCCTGCATCTACTTTTGCAAGGTCGAGTATGTCGTTAATAAGTACGATCAATGCATCCCCGCTCACTTTTATGGCAGACAAATATTCTTTTTGTTTTGCAGTGAGATCTGTTTTCAACACTACTTTTGTAAATCCGATGATCGCATTCATTGGGGTACGAATTTCATGGCTCATGTTTGATAAAAACTGCTGTTTCGCTTTCACTGCGTCTTCTGCTATCAGTGTGGCACTTTCAGCATTTCTCTTTGCTTCTTCAGCAATCTCAGTTGCTAATTCTGCAAAAACTTTTGCCTCTGTAAATTCCTTTTCAATTTTTTTTCGTTCGGTAATATCTGTCCTTACAGCAACATACTGGTATGGTTTCCCTTCTTCATTCAGGAAAGGAACAATAGTAGTATCCATCCAATAAAAGGTTCCATCCTTTGCTTTGTTGTACAATTCACCTCTCCATATTTTTCCGCTGGAAATTGTAGTCCATAACTCCCGGATAAACTCTTTCGAATGATAACCTGAATTAATAATACGATGATCCTGCCCGATCAATTCTTTGCGTTTAAATTTTGAAATATTGCAGAAATTATCATTCACATAGTTGATAACTCCTTTTTGGTCAGTGATGGCAACGATAGAAGATTCATCAAGTGCATATTTATAATCCGAAATTTCTTTTAAACTTTTCTCTAAATTATTTTCAACATTTTTTTGTTCGGTAATATCCCGCGCTGCTGCAAAAACTCCAAGGACCTTTCCTTTGTCATCTTTATAAATGGAAGCATTGTATAACACATCCGTTAAATCCCCGTTTTCATGTTTTATGGTTAATGGAAAATCAGAAACAAAACTTTTTTCAAAAACCTGTCGATAAATTTCCCGGGCTTTTGGTGACTCTGTAAAATAATTTGAGAAATCGGTCCCTATCAGTTTTTTCCTTGGAACTCCCGTAACTTTAATTAATGCTTCATTCACATCGGTAATTTTCCCATCCGGACTTATTGTTACAAGGGGGTCTAAACTTGCTTCGAGCAAACTACGTGAATATTGCGAAGCTAATTTTAAAGAATAATTAAGAGCTTCAAGTTCCTTATTTGCAATTTCCCGTTTTTCTTTTTCCTTGTTTTGAAAGTTAAGTTCAATATCTGCAATTGCTAACTCTGCTGCACGTTTTTCTTTCTCTGCTGTTTGAAATACAAGTTCTTTGTTAGCAATGAATAACTCTGCTGCACGTTTTTCCTTTTCTTCATTTTGGAAAGCAAGTTCTTTATTAGCAACGAGTAATTCTGCTGCACGTTTTTCTTTTTCTTTGTTTTGAAAATCAAGTTCCTTGTTTGCAATGCTTAACTCTTCAGCCCGTTTTTCTTTTTCTTTGTTTTGAAAAGCAAGTTCTTTATTGGCAAGGCCTAACTCATCCGCTCTTTTTTCTTTTTCCTTGTTTTGAAAGGCAAGTTCTTTGTTTGCAACGAGTAATTCTGCTGCACGTTTTTCTTTTTCTTTGTTCTGAAAAGCAAGTTCTTTGTTCGCAATGATCAATTCTGCTGCACGTTTTTCTTTCTCTTTATTTTGAAAAACAAGTTTTTTGTTAGCAATGATTAACTCCGCTGCTCGTTTCGCTTTTTCCTCGTTTTGTAATACTTTAATTTCTTTGACATTGAGTTCAATCGCTAATCTCCTTACCTCCGTTACATCGGCAATTGCGAGAAGAATTAATTGTTCACGATGTGTTTTTTGAATAATAAGATGTGCATTCAACAACATTATTTTTTCACCTATGCCGGGAAATGTATGTGTAACTTCGAAATTTTCGAAACTACTATTTTTAGAAAGAATATCATGGAGTACCTTACGCAGTTTTGGAATATTCCATTGCTTATTACCCAATTCAAACAAAGACATTTCTTCGGTTTCTTCTTTTTTAACAAGAAATTTTTTATAGAATGATTTGTTGGCCGACTTTACTCGAAAATCTTTATGTAACACAAGCATTGGCTCATGAAGAGTAGCAATAATTGCTTCTGAATATTCATGCGACTCGGAGAGAAGATCGTTGCGTATCTGTAAATTCTGGTTGGTAGAAAGAAGTTCTTCGTTTGTTGCTTCAATCTCCTCTTTTGATGTTTCCAGTTCTTCATTCAAAGTCTGGAATTCTTCATTCGATGAAACAGCTTCTTCGTTGGCCGCTTGTAATTCCTCATTGGTGGTTTCCTGCGATTCAATAATGGAATTTATTTCGGCACGAGTCTTATTCAATTCCTCCGTCAACTTTTTTACAATACGATCTTTCTGTGTTGAATTGTTTTTTCCTCCTTTATCAATTGAAATAAATTTTTCTACCTGTTCCTGTAATGTAAAAACAATCAGCAACAAGGGTTCGTCCCATTCAATTTTCAGGGGACTTACGTCCAAAGACATCATTCGTAATCCCGATTCAATTTTTATTTCAATGCCTGATTTGTAAATGGATTGTTTTGTTTTTATTGCTTTTTGAATTGCATTACGAAGTTCAAAAGCAAATTCAGGTTTGGCCATCTTTAAAATATTCAAACTGGCTTTACCCGGAGAGTGTCCTAGAAATAAAGAGATAGGACCCCTGAACTGAAGCACATCCATATCTTTGTTTACAACTACGCATGCAGGCATATAATGAGTGAGAAGAGCAGAGTCAATAGCATTCTCTATACCTGTTGGATTTGCAGTTGTAATTTTAGAGGGAATGATTATTTTCTTATTATTAAAATATGTGTTTGGAAAATGCGGAGTCAGATCAGGTATCTTTCGCATGCCAGTATTCTTTTTTCGTGAATAGATCTTTAATTTATTATTTATTTGATTAAAAATCTGTGATGATATTCCAATCGTTTCCGCTTTACCAAGTAATAAATATCCTCCTTCATTCAAGGTAAAATGCAAAGTAGCAAATACCCTTTTCTGTGCAACAGAATCAAAATAGATGAGAAGATTGCGGCAACTTATAAAATCCATGCGTGAAAATGGCGGGTCGCGCAAAATATTGTGAGGTGCAAACACGCACATTTCACGAAGCTCTTTAACAATTTGATAATTGTCGCCCGATTTAGTAAAGAAACGATCCAGATACTTTTTGGAAATAGCTTTCACATCACTTTTTGAATATTCTCCAATCCGCGCATCGCGGATCACTTGTTCGCTAAGGTCAGTAGCAAAAATCTGAACAGGTACTTTTTTTGTTTTTTTATCCTGCAACTCGGTGATCAACATTGCTATAGAATATACCTCTTCACCTGTGGAGCAGGCAGGCACCCACATCCGAAGTGTTTCTCCGGTTTTTTTATTCTTAAGAAGCCTAGGCAGCAAAGTGGTTTTTAAATACCTGAAGACTTCCTCATCTCTAAAAAAACTGGTTACATTTATGAGCAAATCCTTGTGAAGCATTTCTACCTCCTTGTTTTTTTTGAGCAATAGTTTTACATAGTCTTTGATTGTTTTTACACCAATCAAGTGCATTTTATGGTTCAATCGTCTCTTAATAGTAGGCATTTTATAATGACTAAAATCCACACCGGTTTTTTTATGTAAAATTTCGAAAATAGTTTTCAGACCGGAGTTGTTATTTTCAAGGGTTACTTCTTTCTGTTTCCCTTTAATCTCAAGTTTCCGAAAACCATTTTTGCTATAAGTGGCTAGCGCTTTGGCAATTTCTTTAGGAGATAAAACAAAATCAACAACGCCTTTAGCAATAGCTGATTCAGGCATGCTGCTTGCTTCTGCGGAATCATCCTGCGCAAAGGTTATCCCTCCGGCATCTTTAATTGCTTTCAAGCCAATTGTTCCGTCACTTGCATAACCCGAAAGAATTACACCAATAGTGTTTTCTTTATGCGTTTCAGCAAGTGAAGAAAAAAGAACATCAATAGAAAGGTTCGAAGAAACTTTTTTCGGACGAGGAAGCAATTGAATGTGTCCGTTAATCACTTCAATTTCTTTATTATGGGGAATCACATACACATTATTCGGAGCCATGTGCTCCATGTCTTCTATTTCCTGCACTTTCATTTTAGTGATCTTGGATAAAATAGAAGTGAGGAAACTTTTATGGTCAGGGCTAAGATGCTGCACATAAATATATGCCATCCCAGTATTTGCAGGTAAATTTTTCAATAAAATGCTCATTGCCTCCAGGCCTCCGGCTGAAGAACCAATAGCAACTACCGGAAAAGATTTTACTTTTATTTCTTTTTTGATGGATGGTTTTTTCTTTCGAACAGGAGGTACTATTTTCATCATATCTATCTATTAAAATAAATTTGTATTAAACTTCAAGATGATTGGGTATTGACAGCTCTCTTTCAGATTCGTCATTCAAAATAACCCATTCGATTATTAAAGGTGGTGGCAATAGATTTATTGCCTTACAAAGATGCAAATTTAATAGATAGAAAGAACATTACTCCATATAAATTTATTATAGGATTTTTGCTAATAATATGGTCCAAATTGCTATGCCTCCATCATTTCCTGATTGGCTGCTTCAAAGCAAAATGGTCGAAAAGACATACCACTCTTTAGGCGAATTGAAGCATGTTAATTGTAAAGAGTGCGCTGAGTTTTTTAAAGGAAGAGTGCATACCTGTTTCGATACTTTGGCAAATGCTCAGTACAGGCAAAGCACACTATGATCGCAAAAGAATCGATAAAGCATATCAATGAAGTCAACTAATGTGAGGGCAAGATTTGAAAATAACAAATTTAGAAATTGGTACTATACCCTCTTTGAGAGGTATGAAAGCAAGTAAAAAAAAGAGATTTACATCCTATCCATGTACCAACTTCATTCTTTCTCCCCGTCCGTACCGACACGGGCGGACATTTTTTGTTGCAGAATTTACATCCTATCCATGTACCAGGATAATTCTTTTTCCATCTTCTTATACCGGAAAATGGTAGTAATGATCTTTTGTAAGCGCATGAAAGCTGTTTCGCTTTTCACCACATAATCAAAAGCTCTATGATGCATACAGTTTATAGCCACATCAATTTTATCTTGTGACGATAGCATCACAACAGGAATATCAGGATTTGATGCTTTTATTTTATCTAAGGTTGCCATTCCGTTCATCGCATTTTTATCAATACCATCCAGATGGTAATCTAAAATAATTACATCCGGATTATGTGATAAATTTGCGACACATAATTCGCCTGTTGCATAAGTTTCAATAGTAAAATCGGCATGCTCCAAAAATTCTATTTGCAATGATTTTAAAAACAATGCATCATCATCTACCAGAAAAAGTTTAATTTTTTCGTTTTTCATTTTTGAGTATTTTTAATCGTATTAAATTCTTCTTCTAATTCTGCACACGCTTGTGTACAAACATTTTCAAGCTGTAAAATCAAATCCTGGATCCCCTTTATCTCTTGTTGTGTAACAGCAAATTCCTGCACTTTTTTTGCCATATTTTCAAAATCTGCATGAATCCCCATTATTGAAAAGGAAGGAATCATTTTATGCACTGCACCATGCAATGCGGTCCAATCTTTATCTGAAAAACTCTTTTTCATTGCTATAATCAATGGAGGGGTTTGTTCCAAATAAAGCGAGATCATTTCCATCATTAATTCCGGATTAGATTTGGTACGTTGGCTTAAATAAGCCATATTGATGCATCTTGTTTTTGTCATTCCAATACTGTTAATAGTTTTAACTTCATTTTTTTTTATTTGAGTAGGTTTCGATACTAAGCCAACTATTTTACTGTACAATACCCTTTCATCAACAGGTTTTGCAATGTAATCATTCATGCCAACAGCTTTGCATTTTGCAAGATCTACGGTGGTTACATCGGCAGTTAAAGCAATAATCGGAATCTTCGAATTCATCGTGTTCCGAATGTATTCGGTAGCTTCAAAACCATTCATTACCGGCATCTGTAGATCCATCAAAATAATATCGTAGGATTTAGTTTGTAATTTTTCAATGGCTATTTGTCCATTAGCCGCAATATCACGTTCAAATCCAAAATCATCCAAAAGTGTTTTCATCAGTAATTGATTGAGTGCAATGTCCTCTACCACTAATACTTTTATGTTTTTAATTTCTGTATCCAACTCTACTATTCCTGTTTCTGATTCAGCTTGGGCGTTTGTTTTTTGAAAGCTTAAAATAAAACTAAAAGTTGAACCTTCGTCAATTTTACTTTTCACATGAATAGTTCCTCCTTGGGGTTCAACTAACTGCTTAACAATGGCAAGTCCTAATCCTGTCCCTCCGAATAATCTTGAAGTTCCGCTGGATGCCTGCTGAAAATTTTCAAATATTTTTTCGATTTTATTTTCTGTTATTCCGATTCCTGTATCGGTAACAGAAAATTCAATGCTTGCTTTTTCTTCATCTTCCTTCAACAAACGAACACTTACTGTAATTTTCCCTTTGGTTGTAAACTTTACAGCATTACTCACCAGATTTAAAATGATCTGATGTAAACGTACAGGGTCCCCAACTAGCACTTCAGGAATTTTGTTGTCGTATTCCTTCACCAACTGCAAATTTTTTTCCTGAATTTTTGTCTCAAATAAATGAAGCATAGCTGATATGGATGACCTCATTTTGAAAGGCGTTTTTTCAAATGTCATTTTTCCGGCATCTACTTTTGCCAGATCGAGAATATCATTAATAAGCACGATCAATGCATCGCCACTTGTTTTTATCGCAGATAAATACTCTTTTTGTTTTACTGAGAGATCAGTTTTCATCACCACTTTTGTAAATCCGATGATTGCATTCATTGGTGTACGAATTTCATGACTCATGTTAGACAAAAATTGCTGTTTTGCTTTTACAGCATCTTCAGCTATTCGTGTAGCACTTTCAGCTTTCCCTTTTGCTTCTTCAGCAATTGCGGTTGCTAACTCTGCAAATACTTTTGCTTCGATCAATTCGGTTGCAATTCTTTTTTGCTCAGTTATATCCCTTGCCACAAGCACCACTCCTAATACATTTCCTCTATCATCCTTATAAACGGAGCCATTACATAATACATCTGTCAGCTTACCATCAAGTATGGTTAAAGGGTAATCTACCACAAAACCTTTAGCAAAAACTTGCTGATAACATTCACGTGCTTTATCCGGTTCTGTAAAATAATCAAAAAAATCAGTTTCAATTAATTTATCACGAGACACTCCAGTAACTCTCACTGTTGCCTGATTCATATCAGTAATTTTTCCTTTAGGACTAATTGTAAAGAGAGGATCGCGACTCGCTTCAATAAGGCTCAGAGAATATTGAGAAGCTAATTTCGCAGAATTACTTAATACTTCCAGTTCTTTATTTGCTATTTCACGCTTTTCTTTTTCTTTGTTTTGGAATACAAGTTCTATGTCAGCAATTACTAATTCCGCAGCTCGTTTCTCTTTCTCTCCGGTTTGAAATACAAGTTCTTTGTTAGCAATAAATAACTCTGCTGCACGTTTTTCTTTTTCATCGTTTTGAAAAGCAAGCTCTTTGTTGGCAATCCCTAACTCTGCTGCTCGTTTTTCTTTTTCATCATTTTGAAATGCAAGTTCTTTATTGGCAATGCTTAACTCATCTGCACGTTTTTCTTTCTCATCATTTTGAAATGCAAGTTCTTTATTGGCAACACCTAATTCTGCTGCACG
>Ga0156174_1044_pt1 | contig 24346 bp, 14 predicted proteins | sample RifCSPlowO2_12_FD_107827 | JGI IMG/M metagenome (GOLD analysis project Ga0156174, IMG submission 107827) | Bacteroidetes bacterium RIFCSPLOWO2_12_FULL_35_15
AAAGGAGAAGAAAAAATATTTGAACTCTTCCTCTATAATGCACTACTAACAAACAAAGTTAAACCAATTGCTACCTGTTAATATGACATTGCCCTCTCAAGATGGGAATTGGATTTGAGCAAAATTTTAAACTTGCGTTCTGGTATTCTATTTAGGTTTTACACAGATTCGTAAATTCGTATTAATTCGTAATTAGTAGATCATGAAAAAAGTAGCGTTAATAATTTTAGATGGTTGGGGCATTGGTGATGGCTCCAAATCCGATGCCATTGCAAATGCAAACACTCCGTTTGTAAATAGTTTATATAAAAATTATCCTCATTCGACCTTACGTACTTCGGGTGAAGATGTTGGTTTGCCTGATGGACAAATGGGAAACAGTGAAGTGGGTCACCTCAACATTGGTGCAGGACGAATCGTTTATCAGGACCTTGTTTTAATAAATAAAGCCATCCGTGAAAAAACAATTGATACCAATGAAACACTTGTTAAAGCATTCGACTATGCCAAACAAAACAACAAAGCAGTTCATTTGATGGGACTGGTTTCTGAAGGGGGCGTACATTCATCACAGGCACATTTGCATTATTTGTGCGACATGGCAAAAGCAAAAGGCTTGCAAAATGTATTTATTCATGCTTTTATGGATGGGCGTGATACCGATCCAAAAAGCGGTTTGGGATATTTGCAAAATTTAGAGAATCATTTAAACCCCTCCTCAGCCCTCCCCAAAGGAGAGGGGGAGCCTCGCGCTCAAATTGCAAGTGTGGTGGGTCGCTATTATGCAATGGACCGGGACAAACGCTGGGAACGGATCAAATTAGCGTATGATTTATTAGTAAAAGGTGAAGGAGCAAAAACGAAAAATGTTTTGAAAGCTGTTGAAGAATCGTATGCAACTAATATTACGGATGAATTTATCAAACCAATTGTAAGTACCGATGCTTCCGGAAATCCAATTGCTGTAATTAAAGAGAATGATGTAGTGATCTGTTTTAACTTTCGCACCGACCGATGCAGAGAAATAACTCATGTGCTTACTCAGCAAAACATGCCCGAACAAGGTATGAATACGCTTTCTTTGTATTATGTTACCATGACCAATTACGACAGCACTTTTAAAAACGTGCACCTTGTTTATGATAAAGATAATTTAGCCAATACACTTGGTGAAGTGATTGCTAAAAAAGGAAAAACACAAATACGGATTGCTGAAACGGAAAAATATCCGCACGTTACTTTCTTCTTTTCCGGTGGAAGAGAAAAAGAATTTACCGGAGAAAAACGCATTATGGTTCCCTCACCCAAAGTTGCAACCTATGACCTGCAACCCGAAATGAGTGCTGTAGAAGCTACCGATGCAATCGTTCCTGAATTGAAAAAAGGAGAAACAGATTTTATATGTCTTAATTTCGCCAACATCGATATGGTTGGACATACAGGTGTTTTTCCTGCGATCATTAAAGCCATTGAAACAGTTGATTCCTGTTTAAAAAGAGTTGTGGAAACAGGTTTACAAAGTGGATATTCATTTATCATTATTGCAGATCATGGAAATGCTGATTTTGCAATTAATGAAGATGGTTCACCAAACACAGCACACAGTACTAACCCGGTACCATGTATTTTAATTGATCAGGATTTCAAAAAAGTGAAAGATGGAAAATTAGCGGACATTGCTCCTACTATTTTGAAACTCCTTAACATTGAAATTCCGAAAGAAATGACAGGAGAAATTTTGGTTTAGGATCATTACAAAAAATCTTATAAAAAAACACCGCTTCAAACAAGGCGGTGTTTTTTTATTGAACTATTTGAATGAAAGTCTTTAAAAACATGACCGAGGTCATTAGATGAAGCATGTGAAAATCATAATATCATTGTGGTAATTTTTATTTTATATATTTGCCGCTTATAAAAAAAAGAAATAGAAAAAATGAAAAAAATACTTATCATCTCAGCGATAATAATATCGTCCGCTTGGCTTAAATCAGGCAGAGTCTTCGCCCAATGGTCAACCAATTCAGCAATAAATAATGCAATTTGTATTGCAGGGGGTGATCAAACATTACCCACCAGTATTTCTGATGGAAATGGAGGAGTCATCCTTACCTGGCAGGATAGAAGAAATGGGAAAACAGATATCTATGCTCAAAAAATAAATTTAAATGGAACGGTGCAATGGGGAATCAATGGTGTTGCAATTTGTACCGCATCCAATAACAAGGAAAATCCGGTTATTATTTCAGATGGTAATGGAGGTGCTATCATTGCTTGGGGAGATCGCAGGTCTGGAAATGCGGATATATATGTTCAGCATGTTGATGCTAATGGAATTGTTCAATGGACTAATGATGGAGTCGTGATATGCAGCGCAGAAGATCAAAATGTTTCACCTGCAATCACCACAGATGGCAATGGAGGAGCTATTGTTGCCTGGTATAACAGTAATTATGGCAATGGTGATATATATGCTCAACGCATTAATTCTTCAGGGGCAATATTGTGGGCATTTAATGGAATTGCCGTATCTAATGCTTCTGGTATTCAAGAGGTTCCAAAAATTATTTCAGATGGAAGTGGCGGAGCTATTATTACCTGGAATGATAACCGAAACATAAACGCTTCCTACTATAACTGGGACATATATGCTCAACGCATTAGTGCATCCGGAATAGCACAATGGACAATAAACGGAGTGGAAATATGTACAGAGATGGGTGGACAAGGTAATGGAGCCATTGTTTCAGACGGCAATGGTGGGGCTATCATTACTTGGGAAGATAGAAGAACGGGGTTTCTAAATATTGACGTTTATGCCCAGTACGTTAATGCTAATGGAGCTGTTCAATGGACCACAGGTGGGGTTGCTATCTGCACTGCGACTGGTGAACAATATGCTCAACTATCATGTATCACTTCAGATGGTAGCGGAGGAGCTATTATTACCTGGTTTGATGGCAGGAGCGGAAGTAATAATTATGATATTTATGTACAAAGCATTAATGCCAATGGAGTGGTACAATGGACTAGCAATGGAGTAGCTGTATGCACTGCTTATAATTATCAGTTTAGTCCAACTCTTATTTCAGACAACAATGGAGGAGCAATTATTGCCTGGACTGATTATAGAAATGGCAACAACTTATATGCCCAGCGTATTAATAGCAATGGCTTGGCTCAATGGACATACAATGGAGTAGCAATAAGTTCAGCTGCAAATTCCCAAAGAGGCCAGGCTATTATTTCAGATGGTAATGGTGGAGCTATTTTAGCCTGGCAGGATGGCAGAAACGGGAATTCTGATATCTATGCACAGCGTATTAATTTTAATGGTAGTTTTTGCACCAACCCTGTTGTATATCTTGGAGCTGATATAATACAATGCGGAGGAACAGTTTTATTAGATGCTGGAAATACCGGTTCAACTTACGCATGGTCCAACGGAGCTGTTGGTCAAACTTTGAATACTTCTACTTCCGGGACCTATTCTGTAAATGTTACAAACTTAAGTGGTTGTTCTACTTCTGACCAAATAAATATCACCATAAATCCTCTTCCTCTTGTAGATCTTGGAACAGATATAACTCAGTGTGGAGGAAGTGTTTTATTAGATGCAGAAAATACTGGCGCCACTTATCTATGGTCCAATGGAGCTGCAGGTCAAACTTTGAATACTTCTACTTCCGGGACTTATTCTGTAAATGTTACAAACGTAAGTGGATGTTCTGCCACTGACCTAATTAATGTAACAATAAATCCAATGCCAATATCAAATGCAGGTTCCGATCAAACAACCTACTACGGATATGCACCACTTGAATGCACCACTCTTGGAGTAGTTGCAACCGGTGATACTTATTTATGGACCAATGGATCAACATCCAGCACTACAAATGTTTGCCCTGTAATCACTTCCGACTATACATTAACAGTAACAAATCAATATGGATGTTCAAATTCAGATGACGCGACAATAACCGTTGTAAATGTTGTTAGTAGTAATGGCAACACAGTTGTTATGTGTCATAATGGAAACAACACTATGAATGTTGCTCCAAATGCTGTTCAGATTCATTTAAATCATGGTGATTATCTAGGAGCTTGTTTGCCTGCAGGAAGAACAGCAACACCACCAAGCACTAAGGAATCAGACATGATTAGTGATAACGTACTAATTTATCCGAATCCTGCCACAAATGAAATTACAGTTAAAAATACAGTTGGGGAAGTGAAAATTACCTTACTAAATTGTATCGGACAGGAAATAAAATCAACTAATTCAATATCCAATCAGGAAGTTGAAATTAATTTGAAAGACTTACCAAATGGAATTTATTTTATTAAAATTACAAACGAAAAGGTTAATTTAATTAAGAAAGTTGTTAAACAATAATAATAAATTTATACCATTAGCTTATATAAAACAGTTTTTTTTCTGACCTCACCCTTAATCCCTCTCCGAAAGAGAGGAAGCTAATTGGTATATTTTATATAAGCTAATGGTATTAATATAAAAAACCTTGTTAAAAAATGGCGGAACGATATGTTCCGCCTAATCAGGTTTATTTTGCCTGCAAATTTTTTAGATTGTAAATTGTTGAATTAGACACCCCCTTTTTCCCCATTAAGAAAGCGCAAAATACAACGCTGCTTTTGAATGAAAAGCTGTTGTATTAAACCGTGAAACTTACTATTATTTTATTTTAACGATACAATTATCTTTAAATTTTTGCAGCTCTCACATTAAGTTTATTCCTAAAAAAATTACAGCAGAACATAAAATAAAAAAATAGTCATTATCATTATTTTGTTTCAGTGTATAATTAATCAGTATGAATTGATGCAATTCCAGTCAACAGGCTCAAAACACCAAAAACGATTAATGTCGTTCTTTGATTTTTTGTTTTGACATTTTTACTTAGCAGTCAAAGTAAAAATGACGTTATTCTTATTTTCTGAATCATTTCGGCTGCTGTCAAGTTTAAAATTATTTTTTACAAGTACTTGTTCTGATTTAGTATTGTCTTTATGAACAAATGCTTCAAGCGTTTTTATCCCCAGTGTTTCAAAACTAAATTGGATGATACATTTCACCGCTTCGTTCATTAATCCTTGCCCTTGAAATCCCGGATTTAATTCATAACCAAGTTCAGCACTGAGTTTATCCTCTGAAAATTTCCAGACGCAAATTGTTCCGATCAGCTCCTGACTGTCCTTTAAACAGATTGCCCGGTAGATCCATTTATTCTGTTTTATTCCTTCGTTAATCCTTGTAATAAAAGCCTTGGCTTCGGCTTTACTTGTTTGCTTCGGCCTCTCAATGTATTTATTTACACTATCATCCGAGCGTAAGGAGGATATTGCAATGTCATCTGAATTTTTTAATTGACGTAAGATTAATCGTTCTGTGGTCAGTATGGTGGAGCATGCAAAATGGATTTCTTTCATTGTTGTTTTTAACGTTGTGATAATGCTGATAACCTAACAACTGTTACAGTTAATACCATTTTGTTGGATCAGTTTCTTTTCCCGGGATCCATAATATACTTAGGCTGAACAAATTTCCTTTTTATTTTTTAATAGCTTTGAGATGGTAAAATAAAAAACGCTTCCTTCGTTCAACTTTGATTTTACCCATATTTTTCCATTATGCAAGTTGATAATTTTTTTGCAAATAGCCAAACCAATTCCTGTACCTTGATATCGATCCGTAATATTCAAACGTTGAAAAATAATAAATAGCTTATCAAAATGTTTTTCTTCAATCCCGATCCCATTGTCTTTAATGGCAAAAAGATATTCAGTATCTTTTTCTTCAACGGTAATCTCAATTTCAGGTGTACCGTTTTTTTTGCGGAATTTCAAAGCGTTGCTGATCAAATTCTGAAACAACTGTTTCAATTCTTCTTCACACCCAACCAAAACAGGAAGAGGTGAATACGTTATTTTTGCATTACATTCTTTAATGGAAATATCTAAATCTGTAACGACCTCTTTCAAAATTTTATTCAGATCAACGGAAACAAACGGAACATTTTTTCTGTCTCTTGTAAAGTCAAGCAAACCTTTGATCTGATTTTGCATTCTTTCGGTAGCGGTTAAAATAAACTGGAGATATTGCTTCGTGTCTTCATCTGTTTTTCCTGAATATGTTTCATCCAACAACCCAACAAAATTGGATATGGTCCGGAGCGGTTCCTGCAGATCATGTGAAGCGATGTAAACAAATTGCTCAAGATCCTTATTTATTTCAGTGAGCTCATTGGTCCTTTGTTTTAATTCATCTTCTGCTTTTTTCTTTTCTGTAATATCAATGATAACCGATTGATTATATTTTTGATCATCCAGCTCTATTACTTCGCTGGAAATAATCGTATTGATTTTTTCTCCTGATTTTTTATATAATTCGGTTTCTATATTATGTAAAGATCCTTTTTCTGAAAGGAGTTTCGTTAATTGTTCATTAATGCTAGTATCGATTAAATGTAATTCATCAGGAGTATGTCCGATCACTTCATCGCGCTTAAATCCGAATAGTTTCAGTGAGACCTCATTTACTTCTGTAAATTTTTTATCTGTCAGATTTTGAATAGCCATTGGAGCGGAACCTAAGTTAAATGCTGTTTGGAACTTCTGTTCGATTGCTCTTCTTTCTTTTTCCAATATCCTTCCTTTTATATCTTCCTCTCCGAGAAAATGGGCGGCCCTCCAGAATATATAAGAAATGATGGTGATGCTGAAGATGATCATCATTGCCAGTCCTAATTCATTACTATAAAATCCGAATTGCTCTCCAAGATATCTTAATTCAGAAAAAACAATCAGTATGATAATTAATATGGGGAAATACTTACGTATTAGTTTTCCTCCCAACGTGTCGCTACTTACAATAGTCATTATTCCGCGTTCAGGTTGAGCCAACAAAATTCCGGAGGTCAGAAGGATGAAACCAATAGAAGTTTCAAACGCAACATTCACATTATTTAAAGGTGCCAAAAAATTGCTGGCATAATACAAATAACTAAGAAAAACTAAAAATGATAAACCGGCAGCCAGGATAACAAGTCCTTGTAAAACACTATATATCCAAGTATTTTTTATGTTAAAGAAAAATAAAAAAACGGCATTGAATAAAAAATTAATTGCTGTGATCCATGCCATTCGGCCTGAAGAAAGTGAATTTTTCCCGTTAAAATAAGATTTAAAAATCAGATCATTAATGCCCAGGTTTATCGAAAACAGATATTCGGCTAATGTTAATAAGGCAATTAATGCAATAATTGAAACACAACCATAGGTGGCAATTTTGTATGATAAAGGAGCGTTAAATTCGGCCTGGTTAATTTCCGTTAAGCGTTCCGAAGCAGCACTCTTTAACTTTTTCCTTTTCCTGATTTCCGATAATTGCTGTAACACTAAAAGAGTTGTCCCACTTAATATAAAACACAAAGCTGTATTGGCTGCCATAGGGGTCCAATTAGATCTGATGCTTTTAAGAACTGTTATATCAAATACCCAACCGATAAAAGTTGCCACACCAATCACTATCACTCCAATAGCTGCACCCTTTGAATATTTTTTAAAAGACGCAATTATGCGTTCATTAACCGGATAATCCATTTTGTGTTTTTATTCTCTCTGTTTCGTGATTTTCATTAATGCCAATTGAAAACTAAAAGGTTCAATTTTTAAAGCCTCAGCCAAACCTTCTCCTTGAAAAAAGGAGAGGATGATTGGAGTATTTATATTTCAATTGGTATAATTCGTAAAGCAAAATTTTAATCTTTTAAAATAAATAATCCATTGCCTCTCCGTTTTAATGAAACATAAAAGGCCGGTAAAAAAAATATGTTTAAATGTTTAGAGTTTTTTTCTTTCTTCACAACTTTGACTGTTTCAGGGTGGTTGCAAAAATTAAATCTGTTTTGGATCTGCATTTGGATACCTATTTGTGAGATGTAAAGATGGATTTATTGGAGTGTAATAAGTCTGATTTATTTCGTCATTCAAAATGATAATTATCATTCCAATGTTAGCTGACGTTTATTTATTCATCGTCAGTATACTCGCCAGTCGGGAGTTTATATAGCTTGTTATCTTTGTACTTAAAAAATTCAACATATTCATATTTCGTTTTACATCCATCCCTTCTGTCGTCTGAGTTGCAATTATAAGTACACTTTTCAATTCGCCCCAATTTGTCATATGTATATATAATTGTTTTGTTTTCAAAACGAGCAGTCTTTGAGTTGGGATCTGGAAAATATTTTCCATTTACAAAGAGAACTTCAACTGGATAAACATTGCTTTCCACTATTTTTGTAATCCTTCCAGTTTTGTCTTTGGAATATGCCCATTCCCCATATTGGTTGTTCCCTTTATTTACAAAATTAAATACTTGGGTTTCTTTATAAGAACTGTCTCCGGAATAAGTATAATATACATTATAATTGTCAACAGACTTGTCATCAACTAATCTACAACAGTTTGCAATGAATTGAATCTCTTTTATTCTATCTGAGTCATCATATAGATATTTCTTATATCCCGTGGTCATGAAATAGTTTGGTTCTACGTTTCTCGTGTTTTCTTTCTCCAATAACCCATTTGAATTAAATGTCTTCTCTATAACAAACATTGTGTCGTACAATTGTGTTTTTTCAACTTGACTTAGTCCGATTTGCTTTTCGAGAAGCCCTTTCGAATTGTATAAGTATAAAACTTTTGACATTTCAACTAAAGTGTCACGCTTCATATATTTACTATGATTTGTCCTATTAATAAGGTTGTTTTTTTTATCGTAACTCATAATGGACAACGATGTATCCGCGTCTCTGCCTACATGAGAATACAGTACTCCAGAAATATTCAGATTATCATCAAAATAATATGACCGTATTAATTCTGCGCAAAGAGGGTCTTCAGGTCGATAATTATGAAACTTTTGACAATCCCTAAGAGGTTTGAAGGTCGAATTTTTAATAATTGCAGTGTCAATTAAGATTGTCTTTTGTGGAAAACAAGAGATTGTCGAAAAAAGGAATAATATTATTAATCTAATGTCTTTCATAAATGCCTGCTAACGATTAGCTAAGTGACGTGGCCGCATTCGTAAAACGAAATTATAAAATTACCAGTGGCAAAAACCAAATAAAAAATAATTTTATACCGCTGTGAAAACCTTTTTGATTTTGCCTGTTTTTTTACGTCTGCTTTATTTCGTTTTTCCAGTTTTGTTTTTCCGTTTATAAAACTTGGTCAGTTTCTTATTCATTGTTTTTACTGTTCTATTCAAAACTTGCTTTCTTGGCAATGGCTCGCGTGTTCTAATAAAATAAGGAAATGGATGTCTTAACTGAATTAATTTGTCGCTTCTTATAATTAAAGCATCACAACCAAAATCTGGTCCACCACTATAATTGCTGGCTTTTTTTACACTCCAATTTTCTTTTTGTTCATAGCTATAATTAGAAAAATATTTAACTGTATCCTGTTCAATTGTTCCAAATTCTGCTACAAGAAATTTTTTATTTTCAAATTTTATAGTTGTGTCTGGACGCAAACTATCATTAAGAAAAATCACTTTGTCGAATTGGTTTTCTTTTACGTTAGTTGAATAATCACTATAAAAAAAGTAAGTCGGACAAAAATTGAAATTTGTTTTAAAAGCAGAAATAATGTTTAAATTAAATTCTGCTTGTTTTTTTTCTATTTCATCAGCTTGTTCGTTCTTTCCAAGTTTTCTTAATGCAGTAATGCCAAGTTTTTTTGTTTTTAAGCGCACGAGTAGAGCACCATCTTTTAGTTGGTTTATTTGTTCTTTTGTTGATGCGTTAAGTTGTTTCCTAAAGCTTATTTTCTTTTTCTTGACATGTGTTTCTTGTGAAACCCCTGTAATAGAAATAAAAAGCAAGAAAAATCCTACTATAATTTTGTTCATTCGTGATATGTCTTTTATATTTGTTGCTCTGTTAAGCGGAGCGTCCCGCTCTGCTTTTATTAACCGGCATCCTGCCGAATTATCCCCATTAAAACCAACATTACTTTTATTAAAAATGAACATTAACAAAGAATCTATTTGTAAGTTTTCCATTGCCGCATAATTGTTTCGATTTGCAACAATCCATTTTCTCCTGCATAATCTTTTGCGCTTGAATATTTGTACTCTTCTGGTTTTTCAACTATTCCCGCTCTTACGGGATTGTTATGAATGTAATCTAATTTTTGTTCAATAAATGAATTTGAAAAAACATGTTCTGCATGATTTTCGTGTGTCCAAAATTGATATTCTGAATTTCGTTTATGTTTGAATGCTGAATCTTTGAATAGTTTTAACATCCACTCTTTTCTGCTTTCATTACAGGAATCTATTTCATCTATTATTTTTTTACTTGTATAGCTCTTAAAATCTCTCATGATATTACTCAATTCTTCTTTTTCGCTTTTAACCAATAAATGAATATGATTACTCATTATTACCCAAGCATATATTTCAAGCCCTTTATTCTTTTGACAATAGGATAGATTATCAATTATAATATCTCTATATTTTTGTCGTGAAAATATATCTACCCATTCTACTACTTGTAATGTTACAAAATGAAGTTTATCTTGTTCTTTGATTTGATAACCTGTTGGCATTTTTGTTTTTCTGAAGGTTCTTTTGGTAAAGATATGATATTGCTTCAATTTGGAATAATACGGCAGGATGCCGGTTAATAAAAGCAGAGCGGGACGCTCTGCTTAACGGGGTCGTAATGTGAAAGGTCGAAACACATTATAGTCTTAACACATAGTGATTTTTGATAGCATTGTCGAATTATTTTTGGTCTAATTATTAATTTTTTATTCATTTGAAATATCCGATTTTACAAAACCAACAACGTACGCCTCCTTGTTCAAAACTTGGAAATCAACTGTTGCCCAAATGTCCATAATAATGGAAGTTTTAATTAATACCAAAGCTTCTTCGTTTGTCAAATTTATTCCATCATCAGTATTCTGCCATTTAGCCGGATTCTCTGCAAGTTTTTGTTTTGCTTCCTCATCAGTTACCTCTGTAATACGAACTGTAAGTTCTTGCTCAAACCAATCAGGGTTGGTTTTATATCTCATTTTGAAGGCAACATTAAAGTCGCAAATAACTATCCTGTTTTTCAAAAAGGCGCTATGAGAGGTATAGATAGGGATATTGTCAAATGTTCCTAAGTAGAAAAACTGCAAACTGTTTTCCTCTTGAGGTTCGTTCATTTTTGAGATAAATCTTTTATCTTCAAGAAATAATCGTTCCCTATAGCTGTATTCTGGTGATAATAAAATTAAGGTCGGATTTATTTTTTTGCTTTGTAACTCCACAATGGATTTTTCCAAAACTTCTACTGCATTTATGCCCGTAATTTTGTTATAATCACCTTTCATTATGGAACTAAAAAATTCATCGTCTTCCCATCTCCCTGTTTCCCCGCCCATTCTGTCAACTCCCATAATTGTTTGATTATGTTCGCCATCAATGAACATCATTTTTGCCTTTTCAAAAAATGTTCGTTGTCCAATAATTCTTAATTTAATTGCACTGTCAGTAACGAGTTCAGTACTTCCTATTTTCTTAAACAACTTATGAATTCTTGCTTGGTTCTTCCAAGCTTTGCCAATCCCTTCTTTGAAATTATTTACAAATCTGAGATTGAGAGGGGCATTTGCAATCGCACTATCAGAATCTCTGATTCTTTTCTTTTTCACTTCTTCAAACACTTTTAAAACACTATCACATTTTTCTTTTAATTTTTCAGGTGTTTCAACATTCAAAAGTTTTTTCCATTTGTCGAAATTTTTTTGGAAGTAATCAGCATTTACTTTCAATGCATCATATAAAAACCTTGTTTGAGAAAGGTCTTCAGAGTTTAGCTCTTTCACATTGACATACAAAGGATTTCCCCTTATTTGGTCTACCATAAAACCGAATGTCATCCAGTCATATGGGTTTGGTGGAGAATAAGATTTACCAGAAGGTCTTTCCATAAAATCCCATTCACTCCATCCCATATAAAAATTTGTAAGATTACCCCTGAAAAATAAAATATCTTGTAACAAATCGTCCGCACTGCCATTAACGATTAATCGTTCAAGGAATGATGTAACTATTTCTTCTTTTATTTTATTAACTCTGTATAGAAAAATAATCCAATATTTTATTCCTTCAATGGTATGTCGCCTGTAATCATCAAATGCTTTTAAAATTTTTAATTCTTCTTTCTTATCTTTAATTGTATTGTTATTGATTGCATTTGGATTTTCAATTTCTAATCGTTTTATTTCCGATTTCAATTCATAATGCTTGTTGTAACTATTGTCAGCTACTTGGTCAAATTCATTCATTGAAAGACGGAATTGCTGTATATCACTATTCCTAACAATGAAAAACAATAGTCGGCTGTAAGCGTAGAATCCCCAGTAGTAAAATTTATTCAGTTCGATTTGTTCCTTTAAACTTTTATTTTTTCTTCTTTCAAAACCGATGTCATATAAAAGAATTTCTTTCTGATGCATTGAGGCTTGCGTAGAACAGAATTTGTGCATTTCTGTCAGCTCTGGATTTTGCTTTGCCTTTAAATAGGAAACACTATAAAAATGTGAAGGAAAGAAAATATATTTTTCAAAATGTTTTTGTGATTTTTCGTGAATGCTAATTTGTATAACTCTTCTTACAAAACTTTTCAGTACACGAAAGGTTTCAATACTGTTGTTGTCCATTGATTTATCAATGGCTTTCCAAATGTGAGTATCAATGCCGTCTGTAACATCTAAATCATCAGGATAGTGCCTCATTTTTGATTTTGCATTTGAAATGTATAAAGTTCAATGTAGGATTCAAGCATTGTTTCAAGATTGCGGTATTTGCTTTCTTCACTTAATTCCTCCACTTGTTTATCAAAATATTTTCTATAAACGTAAGTGTCCTTTTTTTGTTTTTGTTTTCGTTTAAGAATCAAACTTGTTCCAAGAATGAACTTATTCCATTTGGTGTTAGGTTTTCCTTTCTCCCAAATAAAATTGTTTGTTTCTCCGGACATAATTTCTAAGCTTAGCTTCCTATAAAAAACTGTTTCTGCTTTTTTCTTTTTCCTTGATACCAAACTTGCAATTCTATTAATATGAATATCTTGAATAACTCTATCCTTAACTTGCTTATGGATAATTTCTTCCTCTGAAATTTCAGTCACTTGAAAATTTGTTGAAAAATCTAATGCTTGTGAAAAGTCATATTCTTTGGCACCGTGATTTTGAAGAGTAGTAATATATTGTTCGCTACTATATTTTATCAATAGAATTTTTTTCATATTTCCTTTTGCTTCATTCATTAACTCCACATTTAACATTCCAGTAATTTCTTTGCCATTAGTGAACTGAATGATTGTTCTGAAAAGAAAACCAATTAAAAAGAGAATCGCAAAAGCAAGATACGTCCCTGCTAAAACCGCCCTTGAAAAATCAAAATATGGAATTTGAGTATCTCTTAGAGTAGAAACAATAATAAAACAAGCAATAGTGCTAAGAGTTAAATAAATTGTAGGATATAAATAAGATTTTTTAAAAAGGAGTTTGAATGTAACTGGGGATTTGACAGCTAAATTGGTTATTAAGAAACCAACCACAACCAATGTAATACTTATGATTGTGGCAATATTTGTTGTTCTTTGGTCAACAAGAAGTCTTGAAGTTTCATCGCGTAACGTAATGAAATTGAGGCAATCAATATTTATGACAGAACTTAATGAAAAAAAAAGAATTACAAAAAGTAGAACAACCCACCATTGCGCGCTTTCGGAAATGTAATCTAAAAACCTCTTTGGAATATTTTTATACCATTTGTCAAACAAATCTTTGTGATGCTCTCTAATATAAGCCTTCACACGATGTCTCAACCAATTATCATTATTTCTAAAAAACAGCATTTGATATTAAACTTCATTTGTCTTGATTATGCGTCAACAGTCGAAAGATACGCCATATTAAATTCAAAATTCGATTTGTGAAAATTATAATTGTCGAACGGAAAGTTTTTGTCCGTTCGTTTTCTTTTTTTTCTTTTTTTTAATTGCATTGCCCCTAACATTTTATACTTACGAAACCATTTCGTTTTATAAGTTTATTAATAGAATAAACGAAACAAGTTTCGTTTATTCCAAATGTTTAACAATAATAAACTAAATCTAATATAATCCACTTATCAATTTTATTCTTTTCTAAACAAATATCACCTCACCAACGTCACCCTGCCAATGTATTGATGGTAATTACCCCCAACATCATCACGGAAAGTAATTTTATAGACATACACATCATTACTGCATAATTTGCTTTTATAACACCCATTCCAGCCATCATCCAGATCTTTTGCTTCATATATTTTTTCGCCCCAACGATCAAATATCAAAAATGAATAATCATGTACCCCTAATAAAACCGGTTTAAAAACATCATTCAATTCATTGTTGTTAGGTGTAAAAGCATTGGGCAACCAAAATAAAAACTCTGGACGAATAAGTACTTCCGAATAGGCGGTATCATAACATCCATAGGTATTTAAAACTACCTGCATAACAGTATAAGTCCCCGGTTTATTAAAGCGATGAACCGAATCACAATTATTGTATGATGCTCCATCACCCCAGAACACACTGCAAGCAATGGCATCAATACTCTGATCTGTCATGCTTACATCCGGATAAAAAATGGACGTGTCTTTTGGAGTAACCGTAAATCCTGCTTGTGGCGAAGGAAAAACCGTTAATGAGGTTGGCAATGCAAACGTATCCACACAACCATGAGCAGTGGTAATTATTAAATTTGTAAAATACGTTCCTATAGTTGGATAGGTATGAAAAGGATTTTGCTGGGTGGATATTGTTTCATCACCAAAACCCCATACATACGTTAAAGGAGTATCTGCCTGCGAACTATCAACAAAATGTACCGGTTGCAGATCACATGCTATGGCTGTTTGCAAACCATAATTAGCAAGCGGCTTTGGATATACCAATACATTATTTGTATAACTGGTTGTACAGCCATTTTCGTTTACAGTTAGGATTACAGGAAAAGTGCCTACCGAATTAAAAACAATATTCGTTGGATTTTGCTGAGTCGAGGTGGACGGATTCGCATTCGCTCCGAAATTCCAATTAAATGTACCATTTCCCATAAATGCACCTGCTGCTGTAAAATCAAAACTATTTTTATAAATACATTCGCCAGGTGGTGGAATAAAAGTTGGAACAAGAGGTGGATAAATTCTAAATACTGATGTATTTGTATCTGCGCAAAGCGAACCCGGATTGATAATCAGCGTTACATTATAGCTTCCTGTATCAGCATACGTCCAGGTTGGAGAATTAATAGCGGAGACATCCAGCACAGTGGAGGACTCGCCAAAATCCCAATGGTAAGAAAAGGCATTGATACTGTTTTGTGAAAAATGTACCTGGTTCCCAAAACAAAAAACGGACTGTAATGGAATGGAGGCAACCGGTAAATTCGGACAGTTCTCTACATTAAACTGAAAATCACGTTTATTGGTTGTCAATAATATTCCATTCCGGTATTCACTGACACATACTCCAACTACCCATCTGCCAATCATATTAGGTGTTCCCGTCATTAAGCCGCTGAGCGGATTTATTATTAAAGACGGTGATGAACTCATTGGATTTGCCCCGGAATAAGGTGCTGTATAACTTACAAAAGTGTATGGTGGTGGACTTGGTGGCACCGGTGTTGGATTACTTGCATCGGCTCCTTCGTAGGCATCACAAAGTTGATAATACAACGAATCTCCATCCGGATCGGTAGCAGAATGATCAAATGAAAAAGGCACACCTGCACATAAAAACAAGGGAGGAAAATTAGTATAACGTGGCGTACTATTACACGTTGCAATAGAAACATCAAGAATTGGAATTTGATAGGTTGCCCCTACTTGCGATGCATTCACAATATTTAATATGGAAGAATTCCGGCAACAACGCTGATACGATAAAACATAACCTCCTGCAATGGGAGGTAAATTTAAAATTTTTATATACACTCCTTCTTCTACACAAACATCTACCGGTGGAGTGAAACAGGGATTATTGATTACTGCCGGAATTAATGTTGAATCGGCAACACCCATGTCCACCGTCTGTAAAACCGATCCATTACTATCATAAACACCAATGTATCCGGGACTATCAAAAGGTGGGATCCCATAGTAACAATCGCGATAAACTTTCAAGGTAATTTTATAATTATTACCTCCCAAACAATCATAATAAATTTCGCCACCCACAATATGTGTAGCGAAACTCTTAACACTGAAAAGAGTTAAAAACAAGAGTATCAGAAGACCTCTAAACTTCATGCTTTTTTTTATTACTTATTTTGATCGTACCAGTTGAAAAAATCCTGCAATTATTTTTGCATCCGAAGATGTTGTGGTTTTTATATCCGGGTATGAATTATTGTTTAGTAATGCCTGCATTGATCCCATTGCCGGAATTGTTAATACATAATAATAAGTCCCCTCCGAACAGCCGCTTCCTTTCCAGTTATTCGGATAGTTTGAACTCGTATAAATTTTACTTCCCCAGCGATCATAAATAGCAATTGAGCTACCCGGAAATTTTTCCAGATTTTCGATGTAGAAAAATTCATTGATTGCTGGTCCCTGACCATCAGGAGTTATAATATTGGGAATGTTCAGCGTACAACTTGGATCTACTATTATTGCTACCTGGTCATCCTGAGAGTTGCCACAAATGTCCATAACAGAAATTAAATAAATACCACTTTGATTTGCCATTACTGAAGTAGATGCAGTATTGTGAAACGTAACAGAATCTGTTCCCACAAATGTGCTCCAGTTATAGATGTAAGGCGATGAACCGCCATTTACAAGCGCATTTAAATTTACTTCTACACCCGGACAAACAAAAATATCGTCCCCGGCATCTACTGTTAAAGGGGTATAGGCTATCAACGTAATAACAACACTATCCTGTACTGCCGGAGTAGGGTCAACACTTGAAGTACATGCATCATTTACAGTAACAACAAACGTGGTACTTGTATTTATCGTAACTGTTGGATTGGCAATGGGTGCAGCACCATTGCTCCATGAATAAGAGTATGGATCAACACCTCCTCCAACGATAGCATTCAACAATACCGATTCTCCTCCATTGCATAACACAATAGAACTGGTGCTTATTGTCATTGGTGGTGGTTCCGCTAAATAAATGGTTGCATTGGTGGATGTTTGAATACAAGGACCTGTTTGGCTGATAGATAATAAAATTGTTTCAAAACCTTCTGAGGATCCATCAGAAACAGCATCGATACAATATGAAATAGAATCCTGTCCGGCCTGAAAAATTAATTGCGTAGGAAGTACTACACCTGCTGAGCCTGTATTATAATCTACTCCATTCACAGCTGTCCCGGCAATTGAAACGGTTACGGTATCTATTTGTGAAATATTAGAAGTTCGGATAAAATTAATGCAAGTCTGGCCGCATCCTTCAAATAGTACCGAATCATTTGCTCCACCATAGCTATTCTGAGGAATGATCATAACGCCCTGACTGGAAAAACTTCCTGCTTCCAAAAATACTCCTGAATCAAATGAGCCGTCTCCCACATCAGCAATGGCAATTTTTATATGATAGGTTTGTCCGCATATTACAGCTTCTTTTGCTATCAAAGGCTTTGTAAAACCATCGTATTGCACGGTGGTTCCCGGAGGTGTTTCATTATCAAAATACAAGGAGGAATAAGCTAAACTTGTACAAGAGCCTCCTCCACTATTCGCACCTGCCACACCCGGATTAACTGTATTAATTGCAACAGCTAATGGCGGATTTGATGCTGGAACAATTGCTATATTTTTATTTGTATAGGTACCACCAGCAGGATTGGGACCCGAAACAAAAAAACCAAAAACATCATTGAAATTTGAACACACATACTCCGGATATTCTTCTGAGGCAAAAATATATCGGAATTTGATCGAATCGGAAACAGGAATAAAATCAAATTCCAGAATTGCAGCATCATAAATTGTGTTGGATGCTATTGTCATTAATTCCGGATCAGTAGAAGATGTTCCAAAATCTGTTGTTTGAGCATCTGTATTATTCGGCCCATTTGAATTTGTAATATTTCCTGCTGCCAAAATTATACCTGACGAAAAACCGATATTTGATAGTGTTCCATTAAATGAACCACGGGCGGCACTATCCCCTGAAAATGTAATATTGGAGGCGGTAATTCCTGCACCCAACAGCACATTTTGCACCAATTGTGTTGGTGTCATGGCGTTATTTGTTGTCAATTGCGCACTTGAATCATTCGAAATTAAACTCAAACTCAGAATAAAAAAACAACAAACTGCAATTTTATTACATCTAAAAAAAAACATTTTTTAAGCTATTATTTAATTGGGCAAACAGAATTATCTTAAAATAACAATTGGCTAATGTACAAAAAATGGTATGTAGATAAAAGCCTTCCCATCAAAATGATCGGTGATATGAAACAAGTAGCGTTAAAATAAAAAACCTGTCTAAAATTTTATTCTAAATAAATATTTTTCTTCCCACTCATATATTTCGTTATCCCAATATAACAAAACCTTTGCAATGATGTTCGGGTTGCTTCCTTGCGAGGGATGCACGGCAGAATCTATCTCCGGATAAAAGCAATAAAAATTATTTTTCGATTACTGTTTGTTTGAAGATTGCTTCGCAGAGTTCAGGCGAAGGCAGCAACTGTCGATTCATGCTGAATTTATTCCGGCATCTTGCGAGATCCCGAAACAAGTTCAGGGTGACCACATAATGCCATACTGAATGAGGTCTAAATCCTCATGATGACTTTCGATCCGGTTATTGCAATGACAATTTTGAAATGGAATGTTTTACTTTATAACATTTCCATCACTATCCAATTCTGTCACCTCATATCCTAATTTAGATAAAGCATCAAAGGTTTTAGCTTTGTCGCCTACCACTAAAATTACCATTTTTGAATAGGGTAATTGTTTTTTAGCGAGGGCATCAATTTCGGTTTTCGTAATTGCTTTTAAAATTTCATTTTGTTTTTCAGTAAAATTTTTATCCAGATTAAAATCCAGGATCCTTTTTATAAATCCGGCTTTTTGCATGGCAGTCTCATACTTGAGCGCTTCGCTTTGTCCAATTGAACTTTTTGTAAACTCAAGTTCTTCAGCCCTTATTCCTTTATCTGCATAATTTTTTATTTCTTTCATAAACTCTACCACAGAACTATCAGTAGCATTTCCTCTAACACCCGCACTTCCTGTAAAAGGACCGGCAAATTGGTTTCCCGAAAAACCGGTGCGTGCCCCATAAGTAAAGCCATGGACTTCGCGTAAATTCATATTGATGTGACTGTTAAATGCTCCACCCAATATATAATTCATAATTGTTGATTTGTAAAACTCTCCGGTAGCATCATAAGGCATTGCCATATAGCCGATTCGTATTTCCGATTGCGGAGCTTTGTCTTTATTTACAAAATAAATTTTTGTCTTATCGATTACTGGTAATGTCGGCTCCATTCCTTTCATTACTTTATTTCCTGTCCATTGTTTTAAAAATGACAATTTTGAAATGACAGCGTCTTGCGCTAGATTCCCGACCACAACAACAGAAGAAATAGACGGTGAAAAATAATCAGCATAATAACTTTTAACATCATGTAGTGTAAGGGCCGTTACCGTTTCTTTGGTTCCGATTGTTGGAGTTGACATGATGTGGCTAGTACCATACATCAACTTTGCAAAAACATTATTTGCAGTTGTTGTGGCTTGTGTAACCTGATTATTTATTGTTTCGATCTTTTGTTTTTTAATGCGATCAAATTCTTCTGAATCAAATTTCGGATGAAATAAAATTTCATTTGCAATTGCTAATGTTGAATCAATGTTTTTCGAAAGGGAAGAAATAGAGACAACAATATCTTGTCCGTTATTATAAATGCTGATGCTGCTTCCCAGGCGATCCAGTTTTTCTGAAATTTCCTCCGCACTATGTTTCGTAGTTGATTCGCTTAAAATACTTGTCAGGAGTGAAGAAACTCCGGCTTTCGCCATTTGTTCGTACCTGTGCCCGGCTTCAATGTATAATTGAATAGTTACACTAGGTATTTCATCGCTTTTTGCTCCTATCAGTTTCAATCCATTATCAAAATTTTGTGTCCAGTAATTTGGTGCTTTAACCACAGGGTTTGCACCTGCGGTTGGTTTGATCTTTCTATCAAATGTATCTTTTGCTTTATTGTAAACTAAATTTTTATATTCAGCAGCTTCAGGAGAATTTATATTTCGTGCAGGGGGAGTATAATTATCCGCTTGGGCGATAACACTTGCCTTCCCTTTTGGATATACACTTAATACAACTGCTTTTTTTCCTTTTATATATTTTTCATACACCCTCATCACATCTTCTTTAGTAACTTTGTTATAGGTATCTATTTCTTTAGTGATATAATTTGGGTTTCCTGTATATGTTTGATATGCCGCAAGGATAGAGCCTTTTCCCTGCACACTTGATAATGAATTTACTGTTTGTGTTTCAAGGCTTGCCAGAAATTTTTTAATATCATCAGTGGTAACACCGCGTTTTTCAAACTGGAGCAATGAAGCACGGATCAGGGAGTCCATTTGTGCTAAAGATTTATCAGGGAAGGCACGCACCTGAATAGCAAAAACACCGGTTAATTCATCTGTCGAATTATAAATATTTGCCATCTGAGCCAACTCAGATTTTACAAAATTTTGATAGAAAATAGATGATTTGCTACCACCTAAAATATCAGCCAGAATATCTAAAGCAGGTTCATCCGCATGCCTTGCAGGGACGCTTGGAAAGGTAAAATTTATTTGTGGTGCGCGAATGTTATCTTCATAAGAAATGTATCGGTCCTTATCCAGAACAACAGCTGCAACTGTTTGTGGTTTTACTTCCGGTCCCGGAGAAATAGAACCAAAATATTTTTCTGCTAATTTTATCACATCAGCAGGTTTTACATCTCCTGAAATGGTAAGTGTGGCATTGTTTGGTCCGTACCAACGCATGAAGAATTTTTTAAGATCGTTTACATCCACACGGTTCAGGTCTTCGATATAACCGATTGTTAACCATGAATAAGGATGAGTTGGTGGGTATAAGGCAGCACAAATCTTTTCATTAACAATTCCATAAGGTTTGTTATCGTAATTTTGTCCGCGCTCATTTTTTACTGTGGAGCGTTGATTCTCAAACTTTATTTGTGTTACAGAATCAAGTAAAAAGCCCATTCTGTCAGATTCCAGCCACAATGCTGTTTCAAGTTGGTTGGATGGAAGCACTTCCCAATAATTTGTCCGGTCACGATTGGTCGATCCGTTCAAGGTTCCACCGGCTTCTGATATTATTTTAAAATGTTCTGCTTTTGCAACATGCTCTGATCCTTGAAACATCATGTGTTCAAAAAAATGAGCAAATCCTGAACGTCCTTCCTGTTCTCTTGCCGAGCCAACATGATAGGTTACATCAACATATACAATCGGGTCGGAATGGTCTTCATGAACAAGAACAATCAAGCCATTTGGTAATTTATATTTTTCATAAGAAATTACAAGTTCATTGCCTTTGCGAGAAACTTTTTCAATAAGTTTGGTTTGGGAAAAAAGGGTTGTTGAAAGGAAAACTCCCAGTATAACCAGATTAAAGATTAATTTTTTTTTCATTGGATGTCTTTTTTTTGTAAATGTATTTAATGTATCTAATAATGACCTGAATTTTTTAACTTAAATTAGGTGTTGATCAAAAATTCTTTAATTCTATTAATAAATCAATGATTGCTTGGTGAATTGACAAGCTAAAATAGAAAAAATATTTAGATACTGGATTCGTTCTTATGATTTCAATCATGTTATTTCAATTTTTAGTACCTTTGTATTGAAAAATAAGCAAATAACATAATAAAAAATAAAAAACATGTATCCAGCAAGTATTGTAATGCCAATGAAAGCCGAACTTACAACCATTGGTTTTGAAGATTTAACAACCCCCGATTCAGTGGCTGCTGCAATCAATAGCAAAGGAACAACTTTGGTAGTAGTAAACTCTGTATGCGGTTGTGCTGCAGGCGCAGCGCGTCCGGGAGTAAAATTAGCGATTGATTCTGCAAAACGTCCAAACAAAATAACCACTGTTTTTGCAGGTTTTGATACCGAAGCAGTAGCGGAAGCGCGCAAGCATTTTGCTCCTTTCCCTCCATCTTCGCCTTGTATCGCCTTGTTTAAAGATGGCCAATTGGTTCATTTTGTAGAGCGTCATCATATCGAGGGTCGCAGTGCACAAACCATTGCAGATAATTTAAAAATGGCTTTTGACGAATTTTGTTAATCAGAATTCATACTTAAAAAAAACTCCTGCAAATTAAATTTTGCGGGAGTTTTTGTTTTGTGTTTTCCGTTTATCATTCGCATCAGCCATTCATAAAGAGCAGTCTTCCTTTGTATATTGAAAGCGGCAACCGTTTGTTTTTATATATAAATTTGTTTTGCAAAACAAAAAAAAGATCATGAAAAAATATTTTATTGCTGCAAGTTTATTGGCTGCAACAACGGTATTCGCACAGAAAAAAAAGACTCCCGATAATTGGCAAACATTAAACCCTGCAACCGATAAGGTTTATGGAACCGGTTCGGAAGAAGCTTATAAAGCTCTGAAAGATAAAAAACACAAAACCGTTATTGTGGCGGTAATTGACAGTGGTACCGAAATCGATCACGAAGACCTGAAGGATGTTATCTGGACCAATCCGGGTGAAATACCTGATAACAGTATCGATGATGATCACAATGGGTATGTTGACGATATTCACGGATGGAGTTTTTTAGGAGGTAAAAATGGGGATATCAATTACGAAGCGACAGAATTGGCCCGCATGTATCAACGGGGAAATAAAAAGTTTGCAACACTAGATACTACAAAACTTTCGGCCGATGAGGCAAAAGAATTTTCAGAATTCAAAAAAACAAAAAACACCTTCCTTACTGAACAAACAAAACAAGAACAGCAATTGATGGGGATCGAAATGTTTAAGCAGTTTCTTGAGAATGTAAAAAAACAAAGCAACGGAGAATTAACCAAAGCCTCTTTAAAGAAGTATGTTCCTGCAAGTGAAATTGAAGGTAAAATACAAAAACGATTAAAAATGATTTTTGCCTTAGGTCTTAAGCCGGAAGAGTTGGACAGTCAGATAAAACAAGGCTACGAATCCATGAACAATTTAGTAAAATACAATAAAATGAATGTGGATTCAATTCGTCAATATATAGTGGGAGATGATCCTAACAATTCAACAGAACGGTATTATGGTTGTAACCGTGTGGAAGGCCCTGATGCATTACACGGAACACATGTCTCCGGAATTATTGCTGCTATGCGAACTAATAATCTTGGAATTATTGGTATTGCAAACGATGTAAAAATTATGCCGATACGTGCAGTACCAAATGGTGATGAGCGAGATAAAGATGTTGCTAATGCAATACGTTATGCTGTTGACAATGGTGCTACGGTTATTAATATGAGTTTCGGGAAATATTATTCCCCGGATAAAGTATTGGTGGATGAAGCTGTAAAATATGCACAATCAAAAGATGTATTATTGATACATGCTGCAGGTAATGAATCAAAGGATAACGATGTAGAACTTTCCTTCCCGAACCGTGAATTATTATCCGGAGAAATTGCAAACAATTGGATCCAGGTAGGTGCCAGTTCTTATAAAAAGGGAAAAAATATTTTGGGATCGTTTTCCAATTACGGAAAAACTAAAGTTGATTTTTTTGCTCCGGGAGTTGATATTAATTCAACGGTATGTGATAACAAATATTTGGCAGAGTCAGGAACAAGTATGGCATCCCCTTCTGCAGCAGGTGTTGCAGCTATTATCAGGGAGTATTATCCTGAACTCAAGGCGAATGAAGTAAAAGATGTGTTAATGAAAACCGTTGTTCCGTATAAAAAGAAAGTTAAAGTACCGGGAACAAAAAAGAGCAAAATGAAATTAAAAGAACTTTGTGTCTCAGGCGGATTTATAAATGTAAATAATGCGGTGATTGAATTAAATAAAAAGAAATAATATAAACAGGTACAAGCCTTGCCCACTTTCTCGACTCCGCTCGAAATGACCTGTGGGCTGTCATTTCGAGGGGTAATTTTTTTTCAAAAAAAGCAATATAAAATGACGTCTATTTCATTGCTTACAGGATTATGTCCCCCTTTGA
>Ga0156174_1040_pt1 | contig 23232 bp, 17 predicted proteins | sample RifCSPlowO2_12_FD_107827 | JGI IMG/M metagenome (GOLD analysis project Ga0156174, IMG submission 107827) | Bacteroidetes bacterium RIFCSPLOWO2_12_FULL_35_15
CTATTAGTGGCTGTGACAGAAATATTGCCTGAGGAAGCTCCGAAATTTACAAGAATGTTTGTTGTGCCCTGTCCGCTGGTAATAGTTGCACCTGCGGGTGCTGACCAAGTATAAGAAGTTGCACCCGTAACGGCCGCAATAGAATAGGATATTCCGGTAGAATTTGCACATATAGAAGTAGTACCGGTAATACTGCCGGGTGTTGCCGGAGCCGATGTACAAGTACAAAACATGTTTTGCCAGGTAGTATTAAATACTTGAAAGCATTTGGTGTCGGTATTGAATATCATCAATCCTTCGGCAGCCGTAGCGGCAAGGGTGGTGGCTTGGGCGGTTGTGAGGCGCGGAATGAGTAATCCGGCATTGTTCATATCAATATCTAATGCTGCCGAAGCATTGGGCACGGCACCTGTGCTGTTGATGCCGATGTTTTGGGCAGAGCAATCAAAAATTAAGAATGTAGAATTAAGAATTAAAATTGCTGCCGCAAGAAATAATTTTTTTGTTTTCATTTTTTTGTTATTTAGCTGCTCTCTCTCTCTCTCTCTCTCTCTCTCTCTCTCTCTCTAGAACCGCAGCTGTTTTCAGTGACATTTTTTGTTTTCATAGTTTTGTGCCGCTCTTAACGGCTGGTTTTATTACTGATTATTATTTGCAAGAGAATGATGATTTGTCCTTTTCATTTTGTTATTTATTGAATTACAAATTTTCCATTTCCTATTAATTGCTGCTTGTTTGTTACCCAATAAAGATACAATCCCTTGGGTTGATCTGATAAATCTATTTCGGATTGCTGGTTAGTGATTACGGATTTATAAACTCGTTCTCCAAGCTCATTATAAATTTCAATATCTGTTACCGACCCGATATCTGGCGGAACCTGATTACACATTACCTGTATTTTCCCAGTTGTTGGGTTAGGATATATGCTCACATTGAACTGTTCGGTGCTTTCAGCAATTCCCGTAGCATCATTATTATATCGCACTATGGCAAAATCATTGTTGGCACCATTATAACTAAATCCTGTCACCACAATTTTGCCATCGCTCTGGATAGACACTGAATATCCACGATCACCCGAACTTACGATAGTTGTAGTTGCTTTTGCATCGGTGTTAAAGGTATTATCTAAAGAGCCATTGCTGTTGTAGCGGGCTAAAGCAAAATCAGAGTTGCAGCCATTATAACTAAATCCTGCCACTACAATTTTGCCATCCCGCTGGAGAGCGATTGCCCTGCCCTCATCACTAGAATTTTCAAAATCTGTTACTATTTTTCCATCGGTGTTAAAGGTATTATCTAAATAACCATCGGTGTTGTAGCGGGCTAAAGCAAAATCAGAATTAGCGCCATTGTTACTATATCCTGCCACCACAATTTTGCCATCATTCTGGATGGCTGATGAAAACCCTCTATCATCAGAACTTCCGAAAGGTGTAGTTGCTTTTCCACCGGTGCCGAAGGTGTTATCCAAAGTGCCATTGCTGTTATAGCGGGCTAAAGCAAAATCATAGTCTGCGCCATTGTTACTATATCCCACCACTACAATTTTGCCATCGCTCTGGATGGACACTGAATAGCCAACATCCTCATAATTTCCGAAACTCGTTACTACTTTTCCACCGAGGCCGAAGGTGTTATCCAAAGTGCCATTGCTGTTGTAGCGAACTAAAGCAAAATCAGAGTTGCCGCCAGTGTTACAATATCCCGTCACCACGATTTTGCCATCGCTCTGGATGGCGGCTGACCGGACCTCAGCCGAAGATCTTCCGAAATTCGTTAATACCTTTCCTCCTGTGCCGAAAGTATTATCCAAAGAGCCATCTGTGTTGTAGCGGACTAAAGCAAAATCAAGGTTACCACTATTGTTACTATATCCCACCACCACAATTTTGCCATCACTCTGGATGGATACTAAAGATCCAATATCATCAGAATTCCCGATAGGTGTAGCTACTTTCCCACCGATGCCGAAGGTATTATCTAAAGAACCATCGGTGTTGTAGCGGGCTAAAGCAAAATCATAATTAGCGCCATTGTTACTATGTCCCGCCACCACAATTTTGCCATCGCTCTGGATGGCGACTGACCGGCCGTTAGAAGAAGAACTTCCGATAGGTGTAGTTACTTTTCCTCCAGTGCCGAAGGTATTGTCTAAGGAGCCGGATTGGGCAAGAGAAAAAGATGAAAACAGGCAGTTGGTTAGCAGCAAAATAACAGTAACGATGAGAACATTTCTTGTTCTCATCGTTACTGTTATTTTGTTTATTGTTTTATTGTTGTCAGTTGTCATAGACCATTCCTTAGTACTATTGAATTACAATTTTTCCATTTCCTATTAATTGCTGCTCGTTTGTTACCCGATAAAAATATATTCCATTGGGTTGAGAAGAAATATCAATTAAAGATTGAGGATTAAGGATTAAGGATTTGTAAATACATTCTCCAAGCTCATTGTAAATTTCTATTTGAGATTGCTTTCCCTTCTTTTCGTTCTTGATCGCAATAACGAGATTAAACTTTCCGTTTGAGGGATTGGGATAAACAGTTATATAATTGTTTTGATCGGGCTGAACATCAATTCCTGTAAGTGATTCTTTAAAGATTTTAAAAACATGAACCGATGGTGCTGCCATTGCTGCTGTAAACGATAAACTGGATGTGCCGCCATACGCTGATGTATTAATAAGATTCAAATCGTTGTTGTCGTCAACTAAATAATGGAGAACCTTTATGCTGTTACTTGTCCAAGGCAGGTTGTTGGCGTCAATACGGACATATTCATAAACAGCAGGCGTCCCGAAATCAGCAACATATTTATTATAGTCGATATACGGTGGAAATAAAGGATCTGGCTCGAATCTGTTTAAGTATGTTAACGCATCAAAGTTGGAAAGAACCAGCGTAATGGTATCTGCGCTTTTGCCCGAAGTGGCTGAAAAATTAATATAATCGCTTCCGGTAGTTTGCACTATTGAATCGCCTGCCAACATATTAAAACCTTTAAAGGCAAAGTAAGAGGGCTTGCCAATGCTGTTGCAATCAGTTAAAAGAAAGTCGTGGCAATTGGGTACGGGCGAATTAAATGTTCCACCCATTCTGGTTGAGATAGTTAACCCTTGTGCAGTCATTGCCGATAAGGCAAGAATGTTGTGAGCAGCTACCCATGCACTGTCAAATTGGTAACCGTATTGTCCTCCCGACCACTCGTCTCCTAACCTCGTATTCCATTCGTTATTTCCGAGTTTAGGTGTGCCGTAAATATTACTTAAAGTAGGGTAAGCCGATAGTGCATTGTTCATTAAAGTTAAATCGGAATAAAATTGATAATAAGCAGTAGAATTGTATGCGTGAAAAGCAAAAATATCCACTTTAACATTATTGGTTTGACAATAGGAAAGGAAATTCGTTACCCAACTGCTAAGCACACGTGTGTTACCGCTCCACGAAACAGGAAATGCAAACTCCGGGGCATCAATTATTATAGTACTATCAAGTGATTTAACAGCATTGGAAACAGCAGCGTAGGTATCAAAAAATTCTTGTTGAGTTCCTGTCCAAAACATTGATAAATCAGGTTCATTGCCCCATCTAACAACTTTTATGTTGTAATAATAGCCGTTATCCCAACCTTGTGTGTAGTGCCTGATGAAATTTTTGATAACAGTGGCGTAATCAGCCAAATTTGGTGGTTGAGAAGGCGGTTGGCCTAAATAAATGAATGGTTCCATTCCATTATTAATTATTGCATTAACATCCTGGTCATTTGCGGTAAAATCATATTGCATGGGATCGTTAACATTTCCACCGGCAAAAGCCCCCGCCCCACAATGAATTAATTTAAATCCGCCATCTCTTGAAAGAATGTATGAGTTTGGGTCATACGGTCCAACTCCAGCACTAAACAGGTAATTGTTAAATGTGCCTTGTGTGTTTGAATAATTGAGAGATACCTGTGCTGTATCAATGCTTTGAGCAAAAGCGAGTTCAAGGTTCAAAGTTAGAACTGCTGCGAGAATGATGATTTTGTTTTTCATATTTTTTTTAAAGGTTATTTATTTACTTCTTATGGGCTTTCCGGCTTGTTTTGTTCTGTTTTTAATTAATCTCTCCAATTTTAAAACCTTGAAGGATTCGATATTTTCTGTATCGTTAAACTAACATAGATTAGATTCTAATAGTTGCACTGAATTCTTATTTTCACAGGTTGCGCCTTTTTCTATGCTGTGTAACATTGTTACTTCAATTATTTGCAAAAAATCTCCTTTTTCGTTTGTGAAATCATAATGCCATTTTACCGTTGCATATTTTTTTTCATAGTTGGGTTTCAAATCTGTAATAGTTGCATTACAAAAAACTTTCATATTGGCATAAATTGGGCTTAAAAATTTAAAATTTACTTCAAGTCCTCCCAAAACACTATCTTTAAATAAAGGCAGCCACTTTGTTACATATAAAATATGGAACAAATGCGGGCCGCTTGCAATAAGTCCGCGAAACATACTTTTTTCCGCAATTTCTTTGTTGGTATGAAAATCAAGCGGGTCGTAGCGCTTGGCGAAATCAATAATTTCCTGTTCAGAAACAATAAGGTATCCGAAATCAAGCACTTTATTCAGTTCAAAATCTTTAATTGTTAGTTTTTTCATAGTTATTATTGGTTAACAAATTATATTTTTTTGCTACGTTTTGCTTAATAGAAAATAGCGTTTTTTTTACCATGTTATGGTTACTTGTCCATTTCCGGATTGAACACCATTTGTCATGCTTGCTCCAGTGCCACTACCTGTATAGCCACTACCACCACCACCTGTACCACCACCTACACTACTACCATTCCAAAAACCACCACCGCCACCACCATAATATCCACCACCACCATCACCACCAGTACCATTACCCGTTCCGCCTACGCCCAGAGCACCGGGAGCTCCATTAGAGGTGGGCCCTGTGCCACCGGCACCACCTGCACTTTGAGTACCACCAGCACCACCATTTGCTCCATTGCAGTTTAAACCATTTCCACCCACTGTTCCTCCTCCAGTTCCCCCTGTTCCTACTCCTGCTCCCCCGGTATCTCCACCACCACCACCAGCAACAATAATTCTATTTGCCAGTGCATATGGAGTAACTCGAATATCAGATGCTCCTCCGCCCCCCGAACCACCGGAGGCTCCTCCATTCCAGCCACCAGTTGCACCAATCCCTTTTCCACCAACATAAATATTCAAAATATCTCCTGGTGTAACTGTATAAGTTGCAATTGCCCTACCGCCTAATCCTCCTGTAGTTGAAGATGTTCCTTGCCCACCCAAGGCTTCAATAGTGATAGAGGTTACACAAGCTGGTACTGTAAAAATTTGCAATGCTCCGGTATATGAATATATCAAGGGGCTGCTCGTTACTGTAATTGGGTATGCAGGCGAAGCTGTTCCATTTCCACAGGCATTGGTAGCATACACAGTGAGATTACCTGAAGTTGCACCGGCAGAAAAGTTTGCTGTAATAGAATTGGTATTGTTTCCACTAGCTATCGTAAAACCTGTTCCTGTGTATGTCCATACATAGCCGGCAGCACCAGTAACAGCGCTAACAGAATACGTTGCGCCAGTTTGATTAGCGCAAACAGGAGAGGAGCCAGTGATGGAACCTGTTGCAGCAGGAGCGGATGTACAACCGCAAAAGATGTTTTGCCAAGCAGTACCAATAAATATTTGAAAGCATTTGGTAGTAGTATTATATATCATCAACCCTTCGGCAGCTGTAGCGGCAAGTGTAGTAGCTTCAGCCGTTGTAAGGCGTGGTATAAGCAATCCCTTGTTGTTAAAGTCAATATCCAAACCAGCCGAAGCATTGGGGGATGAGCCAGTTGAGTTAATGCCGATGTTTTGAGCAAAACTGATTTCACCGGCAAGAAGTAAGATTACAGTGACAAGAAGAGTGCTAAGATTGCTTTTTGTTTTCATTATGTTTGCTAATTGTAAATTCATTATGCAATTTTTTTCATATTTCTTTTCCTACTTGATTTAGGGCATCTCTAAAAACTCAATGTTTTACAAAGCAACACAGAGACCATAGAACACATATGAAGAACGACTAATGTCGTTCGAACAGATTATACATCTCTGGTGTATCAGTTGGATGTGTTTTTTAATGTTCTCTGTATCTCTGCGGTGTGTTTGTTTTCGGTTTTATTTTTAAGCATATTTGTTTATTTGAAAACTCAGCCCCCCCTTCCCGACCTCCCCCTTCCGTATTAAGGAAAAGGGAGGGAAAAACCATTTGCTTGGCTTGTACATTGGCTATCTCTCCATTCACCAACAGGGGAAGAGTTTAGGGCTAAGTTTTATTGTCATTGTTTTTTGAATTTAGAATTTATGTTTCCTACTCTCTTTAGGTAAATTTCATTCTTTATTATGACGAGCAATGTAAATTACAGTCAAACTGTAAAACAAATTTAAGCGATAAATAGACCCCAGCAGTAAGGTGTTTTATGTAAAAACAGTAAGGCGAAAGCTGTATTTTACACTAAAATAGGCACTTTTTGTTTTTGGAATTACTACTTTTGAATGAAATATCCACTGTACGTGCAATTCGGACTTTTTACCGATTTGACAAAAACGAAAAGAAACTCAGGCAATACCAAAAAGCCCTACAGAGGGGAAAAACAATTAAACACAAATTTTATGAAAACAAAATTATTTTTTTTATGCCTATCGGGATTACTGTTTAATTCTGATTCTTATGCACAGGATTTAATGTCTATCAAATCTTCGTCTTACAACACACAACCCGGCTATAATACACCCTCCTCCAGTACCTTGTCAGTGCAACTTGTTATCAAGAATGATGGGTATTATGAAGCGACAGCATTTGATGTTTCAGCGGTTATTAAAAATACGGCTACGGGAACTGAATATGAAATTGACAGGGTAAATTACCAGGGCTTGTCAAATTCCCCTTCCCTAAATCAAAACATACTGGAAATAACAGGTTGGGTTATTAATTTGAAAAACAAGCCGCAAGTACCCAACGGAACTTATCGTTTACAGGCCAGAATAAATGACAATAAAAAGGCGAAGGAATCAAGCTATGTTAACAACACAGAGTGTTTTGGTAATGAAAGCTTTAATTATGGGACTTCAACAACTGTGATAACAACAACCGGAAGTGAACCAAATATCAATTTAGGGTTGAATATAAATATTAATGATGGAGCAAATTCAGGAACGGCAACAACTTCTTCAACCAACCAGACAACGACTACCATTTCAGGTAGTGGAAGTGCTGAAAGTAATACAAAATACATTTTATCCGGTTATAATGGAGTATATGGTTGTCCGGACCCAATGAACGCAAGTGATTTTGAAAGCGCCAAACAATCTGTTAAATCAAAAACTTTTGATGACAGTAAATTAACAATTGCAAAACAAATTATAGGAAGCAATTGCATGCTGTGCTCACAAATAAAGGAACTGATGCTATTAATAACTTTCGAAGGAACACGTTTGGACCTTGCTAAATTTGCATGGAGCCATAATTTGGATAAAGGCAATTATTACAAATTAAATGATGCATTTACGTTTGAATCTTCTATTGATGAACTGAATGAATACACCCAAAGCCATTAGAAATAGTTCTAGGGCTTGCTGATAAAGTTTATGACCTACCGTTTGCCCACATTAATAAATGAAAAAGAAAAAAAGGAACGTCTTGAAACTGCATTGGTTTTTGAATTTAAAATTTATGTATCCTACTTTCTTTTGTACAAAAAGTAAAGCCCACAGCATCTAAACTTTACAAAAAAATTACCGCAGTGAATTTTAAATTAAAGCTATAGAATTAAGCAAATAACAAGTACCCATTGTTGCGGTTGCAGAGATAATCTACAAAGATGAAAAAAGGAATACAGGATAGCAAGTTTGATATGACAGAAGGCATACAATTAATTTCTTTGTTAAGGATGTGCTTTTCAGAAGACAAAATTTGTCTGTTCTATCGTGGGGATTTTGACGATATGTTTACAGACAAACTTATTTCTCTTGTAGAATACGAAGTTGAAAAAAAAGCAAAAAAAAGAATCGCTTTTTTAATGGCAGAGAGCTTTCAGAACATTGTCCGACACAGCAATAATGAGATGAATAATCAAACAGCCAGCTTATTTGGAATCAGAGCCTTGGAGCCATTTTTGCATATTTTTTCACGCAATCTTGTGAATATTCAAGACAAATTATTTTTAGAGAAAAAATTAAATGAGCTAAATAACCTTGATAAAGACCAGTTAAAAGCATATTATACTCAAGTACTGGGAGAGGGAATCCTTAGTAAAAAAGGCGGAGCAGGTCTTGGTTTAATTGAGATGGCGAAAAAATCTCAAAAGCCGATTCAAAAAAATTTCAAGAAATGCGCTGGTGAAAATTTTGCCTTCAACATGCAAATTGATTTGGTGGTTGATGATCAAGCAAGCCCTGAATTGCTTGGAGATCCCATGTCAATTGAAGAAAATACCGTGATAGTAGATTTGATGACAGCGCGCAATATGGTTTTTTTATACAAAGGTGATTTCAGCGATGAAATTATCACCCCGATGTTGAATATACTTGAAGGAAACACAGGCAATCCAGGGGATTCTGTTGGCTTTAAAATTTATCATGCGGCTGTTGAATTGATGCAAAATATTAGCAGACACGGTTCAAATGCTGATAAAAAAGAAGGAATTTTCGCTATTAATAAAACAGACAAGGGATACTATCTTTGTACAGGCAATTATTTTACAAATCCTGAAAAAGATTTGGAAAAATATGTGAACAAATTAAATGCAATGAGTAAACATGATCTGGATGATCTTTATCGTCATCAGCTTAAAGCCAGTGTTAATCTTCCAAATAATAATGCAGGTGTTGGTCTAATAGATTTAAGAAGGAGTTTCATGACTCCACTTGATATAAAATTAGGGGAAGATAAAAATGGAAATTATTTAATGATGGGCTTAGAAATATCTTTTAATAATGGAAAATAAAACAATCAAGGCAACAGAATTTGGACCTGAAATTATTTTGGAAACTACGGGAAACATAACTATATCAGGCAAATCAAGAATGGAAGACGCCTCTTTATATTATAAAGAAGCACATGATTGGTTATTAAATTATAAAAAAGACTTCAATAATTCATTAACCGTAACGCTGGATTTAAGTTATTTTAATTCATCTTCGGCAAAACAATTATTAAAATTACTCCTAAGCATTAACGATGCGGCTGGTAGAGGAAAAGTAATTTGGATTTATCCGGAGAATAATGATATCCTCTTAGAAAGAGGTCAGGAACTGGAGATAATGTTGGATTTACCTTTTGAATACAAGTCTAAATAATCTGAAACCCCATAATAAGTACATCATCATCCCTTTCGTGTTTCCCTCTCCACTTATCTATTTCCGTTTGTAGCTGCATGTTTTTTTCTTTCGGGTTTTGGTGTTTCGTTGCGGCTATTAATCTATTCTCAAATTGAGTGTAATTCATTGGCACGCCTTCTTCACCTCCCACTTGTTCCATAAAACCATCGGTGTACATATAAATCCAATCGTTTTGATTTATTGAAATGGTTTGTGTTTTAAAATTACGTTCAAATGGAGCATCTTTTTTCATGTAATTTCCACCAACGGGAAACAACTCTGCCTTGTATCTTTTTGCCTGCCCATCGGTTATTACAACAATCCCATTGCGTGCTCCGCTGAATTCAATTTTTTTATTGTTGCGGTCAATTAAACAAATAGATAGATCCATACCATCCTGTATTTCTCCACCATCTTGTTGATGCAGCACCCGGATGATTTCATCACTTAATTTAGTTAGAATTTCTGAAGGACTTAATAAATCAGAATTTACAATCTTATCTAAAAGCAAACTGCCCAAAGTGCTCATAAAGCCCCCCGGAACACCATGTCCGGTGCAATCAACACAGGCTAGTAAAGAATATTTTTCAAATTCAGAGAAATAATAAAAATCACCACTAACAATGTCTTTGGGTTCGTAGAATACAAATAAATTACTGAGGCTCTTTTGCATATCTGAGATATCTGGCAGCAATGAGTTTTGTATTTTTTTAGAATAATTAATACTTTCTACAATTTGAAAATTTTGTGATTCAATAATTTTTTTCTGTTTGCTGGTTACCTTAAAACGATTAAACAGCGTAAAAGCAAGTAGTAAAGCCAAAATCAATCCTCCAATAAAACCATTGCGAATAAGCTTTTGTTTATTTACTTCCGCGTCTTGCAAAGCGTTGTCTTTGTTTAAAAGAAGAATGGTCTTCTCTTTTTTTTCGCTTTCATATTTATTTTGCATCTCAATCATTTTTTTGTTGCTTTCATTGTTAAAGATGCTGTCTTTTATTTGTGAATAAAATTGCTGATATTGGTAAGCATTTTCAAAATCCTTCATTTTTTCATACACCCCAGCTAATTCCTGATACCCTTCCATGGTTAAATCCTTTACGCCAATTGCTGTGGATAGATTCACTCCTTTTTTCAGATAGAAAATTGCCTCTTTGTAATTTTTCTTCTTTTTATAAATTATGCCAATATTGTTTGAAATAGCAGCAATGTATAGTTTATTTCCTCCCGCTTCCGTTATTTTCTGTGCGGCAAGATAATTTTCCAGCGCTTTATCATACTTGCCTTGTGCTTCATAAACATTTCCGATGTTGATTTGTGATATTGCGAGTAACCGTTTATTTCCGGTCTCTTTACCTGTTTTCAATGCTCGAAAATAATTTTCCAGCGCTTTACCATAATTGCTTTGCCACAGATAAATATTTCCGATGTTAATGTATAAATCCGTAATTTTTTCTTTATTATTTATTTCCACGGCTATTTTCAACGAAGCAAGATAGTTTTCCAACGCACGATCAAAATTTCTTTGTCTATAATAGACATTTCCAATGCTTTTATAAGAAGAGCTAATGCCTATTTTGTCCCCCATTTTTTCATTTATTTTCCATGCAGCAAGATGGTTTTCCAATGCTTTATCATGATTACCTTTGGACAAATAAGCATTTCCCAAAGCGGTGTATGCCAAGCTTATACCTTTTTTTAATTTTAACTGTTGCGCTAATCGCAGCGCTTGGTAACCACAGTTAAGCGCTATATCGTAACTGCCAATGTCTTCATATTCCGAGGATAAATTATTTAAACAATTTACTTTTACAGTGTCTTCTTTTGCATTTTGCAATAGCGTTCGAAGAGAGTCAATAACGGATTTGGCAGTTCTGTTTTGGGCAAAACTGTTGGTAGTTAAAAGCAAAAAACATATTACGATGCGAAGGCTGGTTTTCATTTTTATTATGATTGTTCGTTTAAATTCGTTATTCAATTGTTCTACTATTCGTTATTGTTCGGGGCAAGTCTCCCCCTTTTGTTCCTGTATTTTGTAAGCCCTCGCTTAAAGTATATTAAAACAAAAGATTTTTTTAAGCTTAAATTTTATGAAATCAGCAAAAGGCTTAGGGTTCGCCTTTTAAGACTTTTTTACTCCGTAGTGCCGTTGATGACTCTTTTTATTCCATGTTTCAGCAAAACAACATTAAAGTTTATAACTAGCCCAAGTTTATAATTTCCAAGTTTTAGATAAGCTAATGTGTGGGCTAAGTGAATATCCCTTAATGTTTCAACACTTTTTATTTCAATCATTAATTTCTTCTCCGCCAACAAATTAATTCTGTAGCCACAATCTAATTTTACATCTTCAAAAATTAAGGGCTGCTGTATCTTTTTTTCAACCCACAATCCTGACTTTCTGATTTCATAATACATACATTTATTATAAATGCTTTCCGACAAACCAGGTCCCTGTGCTTTATGAATCTCAATTGCAATATCAATTACTTTATTTGAAACTTCGTTTTCTGTCATTGTTATTTTTTTAAAGCATAATAGACACAAAAGTTTTCTTACCATATCTATTTCTGTCAACTATTACTCTGTTGAAAAGCATTATCAGAATTCAAAGTATTTTATTGACAGATAATAAGCCTTCGATTTTCTTCTTCCAGTTCTTTGAGCCGTTTTAAATCTTGTGTTTCCATACCGGAATGTTTTTTTCTCCAAGCATAAAAGGTTGCCCTGTGAACCCCTAGTTCCAAATTGTTTGGTCAACATGTCCGTAAACAGTTGTCGCCACAGTTGCGATTACGATAAGTGTCAAAAGTTTTTTCATTGTCGTGTTTGTTTTTTTGTCTGTCCGTTTGGTTGTTGCACTGTCGCCATAGCACGCTAACGTTCCCGGGCTTTAAGATGGTGGGCATTTAGAACCACTTGACTGTCCGCTAGTATTATGTTTATTAATTGCTCAAATGTTTATATTTCCAGGGTAACATAAAATATATGAAACTGAAAAGGTATTCATATATTTTGCCGTTATTATTATTTATTGGTTGTATTGAATATAATTAAAGCTTATGTTTTGTAAATAGGGTTCAAACTCTTCCCTGACTTCATCATATTCATATTCATATTCACCCGAATAGTACCAGTTAATAGTTCCTCGATTTTCTTCAGAGTACCATTTATCCATATATTTTAATATGTTTAAAAGTGTTTTTCCTGAACTTGTATTGAAATAATACATTTTAATGTTTAACGGATATTCACTCATCCATTGCCTGCCATTGCACTCAATCCATTTTATAACTTTATCATAAAATGCATCTGGATGCTCAGGCCGTGAAGAACCCGTAATGCGAAACACATGATTAGGAGTATCAAAAAATATTTCAGGCGTAACATTTGTAGGCTGAATGTAAAAAGAAGGAGCACCCATTTCATTTATCGTTTCAAAAAAAACACGATATCTATCAATGCATTGCCATAAGAAAATTTTTATATTTTCGTTCTCACTGTGATAATGCCATTTAATGGACACATATACTCTCCTGTTATTCATCCTGTTCATTCGTTCCAAGCTTGTGAACAAATTTTTCATCGCATCTAAACTCTCATTGTCAGGCACCAAGATGTTAAATTCAAATGTCAGGTGAAGGGATTTATCTTTGTTTACCTGTGAACGTAAATCAAGTGATAAATCATATTCTGTGATCCACCTGGCTGCGTTGGAAAACAATTGAACTGACTGGGGAAAGCTTGCAATTCCCACGATGTTGAAATATAAATTATCTGGAACAAAACTTATAGCAGGTGTATGTGTGGTGCTCTGAATTAGGAAAGGCTCAATATTTGTTTTTGTTAGCATTTTTTTATTTTTTTACCGTTTTTATTCTGATTTCAATAACTAATATTTAATTTTTCGGTATTCACTTTTTAGTTTAATATTATAAGAATCAAACATCAGAATTCAAAGTATTTTATTGACATATAAGGCACAAGTTTGGCGAATTCTTCACCAGACTCTTTCATGTCGATATCCTGTTTGTCGTAATACCAATGTATTTCAGCTTCATATCCTTCTTTGTTCATTTTTTCAACCAGATAAAAAATATCCAGAATAAATTTTGCTGAGGTAGAGTTGAAATAATCGAATTGGAGTTTTAGTATCAATTTTTGCGATTTTTTAAAATGGTTCTTTTGAAAAAAAAGAACGGACTCATATTTATTAAACCAGTCAAAAATTGGAGTGTAAAATTTTGATGTGTTCTCCGGCCTTGATTCTCCTGTTATTTCAAATATATTGCTTGTAGAGTCAAGTAGGACTTTAGGTGTTGTTGGTGTCGCTGCTATTAATAGATTATCCATAATTTATTTGATTAATAAGGTTTGTAAAATAAAAAAAGAGATTTCATCTGAATCCTGTATAAATTCGTAACTCAATTTACATCCCGAACGAATAGAAATATCTATAATTCCCAAGCCTCCTCCTTCCGGTTTGCTGTTAAGCAATTTTTCTTTGTAAAACACTCTAAGTTCTTCTTCGTTCAATAAATTTACATTTTTCAGTTTTTGCTGAAGAGGTGCTATTTGGCTATTAAGAATATAATTTCCCGTTTGAATATTAAAATACTCCGGGTGTTCTGAAATACAGAAAATGGAGGACGAATATTTAGTGGGTACTTGATTTTGCACAAAGAGCATATTGTTTTTTGTAATATTATCTGTACACTCAACCACAATTGCGTAAAGCTTTTTTTTCGATTGGTAAGTTATGTCAGTACTTTCCAGAAACTTTTTTATCAAGGAGAGAATTGACGTGACTGTATCGTGGGTCAGATCACCCCTGTATGACATTACAATATTATGATCTGTCATGAATTTATGAATCTCTAGCATGGATTTAGTTTTTTTAATTATTGTCAAGAAAGAAACACTGAATCAATCTTTTTGTAAGTTTTTTTTCGTTTGAAATCATATACGTAATCCCATTATACAAATATCATCTATTTGCTCTTGCTTACCTTTCCATTCATTCAGTTTTTTTAAAATAACTTCATTTTGATCAGAACAATCTGCTTCTGCAATATCACGAAGCATTTCTTTGAATGGGGTAATAAAGAATCGTTTATTCTGGGGGCCTCCCTTTTGATCTTTATATCCATCAGAGAACAAATAGATCATATCACCAGGCAACAACGCTTCTTTTTTTAATGCGAATTTAGTTTCAGACAAATTCCCAATCGGTAGTGGATCCGCTTTTAGCTCAATTATTTCAATCTCCCCTCCATCACTCCTTTCTGGGAATTGGTGTTTTTTTCTTATGATCAAACCTGAATTTTTTGCACCACTGAATTCAATTTCATTTGTTCCTTTGCTTATTTTAACTAATAGCATATCCATACCATTTTTTACAAACCCTACATCACCTTCAATGCCCATTGTTTTTACTATCTCGTAATTTAATTCATCAAGGATTAGTGGAGGGGAGGTAATTCCCTTTCCTATAACAATATGCTCAAGATGGTTATAGGCATGCAGCGACATAAATGCACCAGGGACACCATGCCCCGTACAATCTATTACAGAAACCAAAATAAAATCATCCAACTCTTTAATCCAATAAAAATCTCCGCTTACGATATCTTTAGGTAAGAAGAAAATAAAGGAATCTTTAAATATTTTTTTAAATCGTTCTTGTTTGGGAAGAATAGATTCCTGTATGGTTAATGCATAAGTAATGCTATCGGTTATTTGAAGATTTTTTTTATCCACTATCTTTTTTTGTTCCACTATCACTGCCTTTTGTTTTCGCGTGATACGTAAGGAACGTAAAATGAATCCGGTAAATAAAAGAGCCAACACAAGGCAAATTAGCACAAATAAAATAATTAACTTTTGCTTTTGAATATCAGCATCCGCGATTTGTTTATCTTTTTTCAGTAATTCAATTTCCTTGGCTTTGTTTTCCGTTTCGAGTTGCTTTTTCAATATTTCATCCTGTTGTGCTTTAATTTTAAATTCCTTAACCTGATTTTCAATACTTAATTTTCCAATTTCTTCTATTGATTTTATATTCTGGACTCCAAGCAAATTAATTTGTTGTTGCTGCATCTCTTTCTCATTTACCATCTGCTGTGTTTGCTGTTTCGCATATTCTGTTTGCGACTTTTGGAAGTTTCCCTTGTTATTTTTTATGATTTCCATATTTTTAGAAATCATTTCAACTTCCTTATTCATTTTATTTTTGCTTGCAATGCCAAGAGCGTCATTCAGGTAATTGTATGCTTCATCATAGTTTCCCCAATTAGAATAAGAGTTTCCAATTCGGTTCAAGACATTCACCATCATGTGTGCATCATTCTGTTTTTCATAATCCTTCAGCGACTGTTTGTAATAAGCAACTGCTATTTCAAATTTCTTTTGGTTAAAATAATTGTCGCCTATATCCAGCGAAACAGATGCTGTTCCTTTTATATCTTTTGCCAATCTGTAATTGGATAAGGATTTTTGATTTGCATCAAGCGCATCTTGCTGTTTTCCATCTGCACCATTTGCATCTGCAATTTTGTTCCATAAATACCCGGCAAGCTGCAATTGTTTATACTTGTCAGCTATAAGCAAGGCTTCTTTATAAGTGCTGGTTGCTTTTGTATGATTGCCCTGCAATTCATATCCATCGCCTATATTTATAAGGGCCTCGGTTTCTGCATTTATATCGTCATTTTGTCTGGCGATTTTTAATTTTTCTTCAAGTTCCTGAATTGATTGGGAATAACAGTGTGAAACAGGCAGCAGGCAGAAAATAAAAAAAATGGCAATAGACAAACTACAAATGACAAATTTCTCAATTCGTAATCCCCTCCCTAACAAGTGAATCCGTTCGTTCATGCAGGCGTAATTTTTTAGTGTGTTATTCATATTCCATTTAGTTTTTTATAGATTGTTACTGTTCAAAGAAATAATCAATCAGGCTATTAATTTTTTTTATTGTATAATCACTGGTGCCATCAAAGAATCCGTCTATCACTCCCACAAGCTCATCTAGAGAAATTTTTCCGTCATTGTTTTTGTCAGCGGGAGCAAACTCTTCCGGTAATATTGTAACTGAAGTTCTTGGTTGTTGGTTGTTGTTCTCGACTACGCTCGAACTGACAATGTTCTCGACTCTCGACTCAGCTCGAGATGACATGCTCGAACTGACATGGGGAGTATTCGATTCGGAAGAAGAAACAGAAACTGCGTTCTCATCAATTGCCAGAACTTTAAATTCTGTTCTGCGGTTTTGTTGCCTTCCTTCTTCTGTTTCATTAGACGCAATAGGTTTCGAAAATCCGTACCCTTTGAAGGATAATCTTGTTCTTTCAATTCCTGTTGAACTCAGAAAATCTACAACAGATTTTGCGCGCGCCTCGGAGAGTTTTAAATTGTAAGCGGCAGAACCTTTATTATCCGTATGCCCGGATAATTCAATTTTCATAGTAGGATTCTCTTTCAATACTGTAGCCATATGCTGTAATTCTGGTTTTGAATCGGGACGAAGCGATGCTTTGTTAAAGTCAAAGAAAATATTATTAAGCACGATATTTTTCCCCACCTGAATTTTTTTCAGTATAATAGGAGGTAGCTTTAACTTATCTTTGCCGGGCGGAATATCCAGGTTGACGGATTGAAACAAGTATCCATCCGCAGAAACTGTCATTCCATAATTTTTTCCGCCTTTTAGTTTTGACAAATATTTCCCCACTTTGTCAGTAGTTGTTCTGACAATTACTTCTCCTGTTGCGTTGTTCACAATTTCAATTTTTGCTTTCAAGGCATTTCCTTTTTCATCTGTAACAGGTACTTCAATATCCACAGTTTGCTCCTTGCGTTTCAATTGAATGTCCACATTCAGCTCTTTAAATTTTGCTCCTTTGGGAATATTAAAATCTTCGGTGTGCATATCGTAGCCTTCAGCGCTAATCTGCATCTTGTAAATTTTTCCGGAGGGAAGCGACACCAAAAAATTTCCTGTTGCGCTATTTGATTCTTGCATGGAAATTAATGTACCTGTTTTATTGTCACTAATTTGAATTTTTGAACCGACAGGATTGTTGCTTTCATCTGTAACATTCCCTTTTATCATTGTAAGTTGTGGGGTTGTGTCCACACGAAATTTTATTTCGTAAATATCCTCCTTGCCGATACCTCCTTCATGCGCAGAAGAATAGTAACCTGTTTTTCCATCTGCTTTGAGAGTAAAAAACAAATCATTATTGGGTGTATTAATGGGAGGGCCTAAATTAACAGGCATGCTCCATTTGTCATTTTCAAATACGGATTTAAAAACATCAAATCCACCTATTGTATTATGCCCTTTGGAACTGAAATAAATGGTTTTTCCATCGGGATGAATAAAAACACCTTCTTCATCTTGTGGTGTATTTATAACGATACCAAGATTCTCCGCTTTTTCCCATTTACCAGTGTTATCCTGACGACACAGCCATATATCCGATCCCCCTTGTCCTCCTTTACGATCGCTTACAAAATAGATAGTTCGTCCATCAGGTGAAATGCTGGCTGATGATTCCTGTTTATTTGAATTAATAGGAGCAGGCAATATGACAGGCTCAGACCAGTCAACTCCTTTTAAAACAGATTCATAGATATTCCCGTCCGGATCGCCTCTATAGAGCAGCATCCGCTGCCCATCATTGGAGAGAGCAATAGCGGAATTATTTCTAGCGGTTTGATTTATTGTTTTCTCCATCATTTTTGCTTCCATCCATTTTTTATCCTTTTCATCAAAATAAGAAACATATACGTTTTCCATCCCTTGGTTATTTTTTTCAATATCTCCTTCAATAATTGGGCGCCTTGAAGTAAATATCATCATCAATCCATCAGCTGATATAACAGGGGCAAACTCATCAAGCGGGGTATTTATAGCATTGCCTACATTTGTTATAGTCCCTTTTATCGAATCATGATTCTCAACTGAGTCTGTACTGAGACCTGTCGAAATGCTTGAACTGACGAAGTTTTCCTGACTTTTGGCTTGAAAATTCGTTCCTACTATCAATAGCATGATGTAAAAAAAAATTCGTATTAGTGCATCTCTCATATTAGTTTAATCGCGGGGTAGAATGATGAAAAGGATTAGGATTTACAAACCTTAGCGATATTTCTAATCCACCTCTTCCGGTACTTACTGTTTTTAATCCCGATATATTTGCATCATAACTTATACCGATGGCATATGGCCCCATTTCATAAAGTGCGGAAGTAACTAATGCATCTCTGTTACGATAATGGAGTCCTAATGAAATTGCCGAACCTTTTGCATAACTTGTGTATTTTGAACTTTCTTTGGTGGTGTACCTAAGCATTGTGCCTACCATTATTTCGTTTGCTGTGCCTTGTAAACTCACTACAAAACCAGGTACAATAGAAAGGTTGGTGTTTTTTATTCCGTACAATACGTTTGCATGAATAATTGTTTTCATGTATAGTTTTTCCTTAGATTTTAAAAAGGAATATTTAGGCTGATTGAGATGAAAAACAGCAATGCCTGCATTGGCCAGCATTTGATCATTTCCTGCAATGTAAGCTTCTCCTTTTTTGTAAGCCCATACTAATCCGGCTCCTACATCGGCATACGTATATTTAGTGGTATTTAATTCCTCGCCTGTTTGTAAGGATGAATTGTAAGCTGTTCCATCATATTGGCTGCTCCATTCCAGTTTTGAGTAATTAATACTTCGCTGCCCAAAGCCTCCCATTAAGCCCCCTCCTAAAGTACTTTTGGTATTGATTTTAATATGATAAGCAACATTCAAATCCCCTAAGGTTGTTCCCATTTGGGCATCACCTGCTTTATCGGCAAAAATGTTTATACCGGCTGCCCAAAAACCTTTTATCGCTTTTTTCTTATTGAGTTTCATATCAAAAGAAACATCAAATGTTTTGTAAGGCGATGCTATGCTGCGCCATTGGTCTTTGTAATTAACGATAGCTTGCATATCGTGCCCTATACCAACAAGTGAAGGGTTTTGCATAACAGGTGTCATCCAAAACTGAGAAAAATGCAGATCTTGCGCTTTGCTTTTAAAAGCAATTAATTGGCTACAGGCAATAAGAAATATTCCTATAGTATTAGCAAAATGCGCTTTGCTAATAATTATTTGTTTTATGTTATCAGATGTTTTCATGTTCGTTGTTTTTTATCTAATTATTATTGTAAATATAATTCATCAAGCAAGGTTTTAAAGTAAAGTGCACAACAGATTTATTGCTCCTACTTTTTATTTGTTATTTGCATTATCTAATTAGTGTTATATTACCTTTTTTATTTATTAATTCACCTGTTGTAAGTGTAACTTTTAAATAATATACAAATACGGCAGTGTTCATTAATTTACCTTTATAGGTACCATCCCAACAATTTTTTTGGTCGGTGGTTTCAAATATTTTTTCACCCCAACGGTCATATATAGCAAAGTAAAAATCCTGAATGCATTTACCCAACACACATTCCAAATCGTTTGCTCCATCGTTGTCTGGCGAAAAGGCATTTGGAACAAATGTTTCGCCACATTCATTTTTTATCTTCAGCAGAGCGTAAGCAGGAGTAGTAAAATCGTCCCAATCGAATTTATTCATTGCACTTAATCCATAATTGCTATTACCCGCAGCTGCGAGCATGTTTTCCCATTGTGGCATATTTTGCCAATGCGCCATGCCCGAAAACGTTCCATCTTGGGCGGCATCGTAGTAAATGGCAATGGTAGCCTTTGCGTTGCCTGTTATCCGGTTTATTCTATGATAATACAAGGGATTAACACTTTCTATTTCCGATTGTTTTACATTTCTATCAAATCCTTCGGAAGTGGCATCGGTATTTGCCATACGCACAGCATACGAATTATTTAAAGAATTATCAGGAGTGAGTTCTATGGGTCTGAATCGGACAGTTCCTACACTTGAGCCGACAGGAAAAAAATAAGGACTGTTTGCAGCTGTATTCCGAACCAATGCTCCAGTACCCAAACTGCTTACAAAACCGATGTTGCGAGTAATGGCAGTGCTGCTAGTGTTAGTAACATAAATAGTATTCGTATTGGTTGCAAGTTCGCAATCATTTAAATCAAGTTGGTTTTTAACAATAGCATCAATACCCACTAATTGTTTAATGCTTGCAGCACCTTCGAGCATTAAATTATAAAATTCGGTAACGCTGGTTCCTTCAATGTTTTGACCAACTCCCTGCATTATAACGGCACCTGTGCTAGTGCCAGTAAATGCAGCATTTCCCGCAGTATTGCTCCAATCTCCGGTTAAATAAATGGAACCGCTATTTTCAAATAAGCCATTAAGTTTATTACTGATACCTCCATTTACATAAATTTGGCTGTTTACGTTGTTTATGGGGGCGCCATTATTAACAAGGGTTTGGCTTTTTATTTCTGCTCCTCTCCATAGAAATGGGCAAAGGAATACAATTAACAAAAGTGTTAATGGCAACGTATGTATCTTACTGCATAACATTGCATTTTTTTGATTTCTCATTTTATTTTTATTTAATGTTCATTAACTAAGTTTATAATTATTTTTGACGAAGTATACCAAAGGTGTTTTATTTATCGAACAAATTTTCGCTACTTTGCAAGCTAATAAAGCACCATATAGATTAGTTTTTCGCAAAACTTCTCTTGTTCAGGTATAATTACTAAAAAACTTACGGACAAACCACCGATTGTGTAGTAATGTTTCCCGAAATATCTACCGATAAAGCCCAACATTGATTACTAGCATCTATCATTATTATTCCTTTATTGGTATTGTTTTTATGCATAACCTGTCCGTCTCCGTTAATTACTAAATAAAGTGTAGCGGGAGTTGCCGTGCCCGCTAACACAGTGGTGCCGTTTGCTCCTGTAGGTCCTGTAGCACCTGTCAATCCTGTGTTACCTGTTGCCCCGGTAGCACCGTTGGTTCCATTAACACCATCTATTCCATTAGTTCCCGTTGCTCCAGTTGCACCATTGGTTCCGGCTGTCCCCGTTGCTCCTGTCAATCCCGTGTTACCTGTAGGCCCCGTTGCACCATCTATTCCATTGGTTCCGGCTGTCCCCGTTGCTCCTGTTAATCCAATGTTACCTGTTGCCCCGGTAGCACCGTTGGTTCCATTAACGCCATCTATCCCATTAGTTCCCGTTGCTCCCGTAGCACCATTGGTTCCGGCTGTCCCTGTTGCTCCTGTCAATCCCGTGTTACCTGTAGGCCCCGTTGCACCATCTATCCCATTGGTTCCGGGCGCTCCTGTTAATCCATTGTTACCTGTTGCCCCGGTAGCACCGTTGGTTCCATTAACGCCATCTATTCCATTAGTTCCCGTTGCTCCTGTCAATCCCGTGTTACCTGTAGGCCCCGTTGCACCATCTATCCCATTGATTCCGGGCGCTCCTGTTAATCCAGTGTTACCTGTAGCCCCGGTAGCACCATTGGTTCCATTAACTCCATTTATTCCGTTGATTCCCGCTGTTCCGGTAGCACCTGTTAATCCTGTGTTACCCGTTGCGCCTATTGTTCCTGTTCCTCCTGTATTGCAAAGCGAAAACCATGTAGTTTGCTTATAATAGAAAAAGCAGGATGAGTCGGTATTGTAAATCATCAGGCCATTTGCAGGTGAAAGGATGAGGTTCATCTGTACTGTACTTAAACGTGGAATAAGTATCCCTTTATCAGTTGCCGACAAATCCAATAAAGCACTGGGTGCCGGAGTGAGTATACCGATGCCAACATTGTTTTGACATATCCCGATAATGGAGGTTAGAAAAAAGATTCCCCCAGTTAAGACGATTCGAAGTTTGTTTTGTTTTTTCATAGTTTTGTGCCGCTCTTAACGGCTTGTTTTATTATTGATTATTTGCAAGAGAATGATGATTTATTTTTCATTTTATTTGTTTATTTATTGTATTACAATTTTTTTATCAATTCTGAATACATCGGATAGAATATGCTTCCTGTGTACGAGTGTTTAAATTGCGGAATGATTGAGCGCTTCCCGTACTCAAGTGCCGCGCAACGGCTTCACCTGAACCCGCCCAATAAGTAGCCGTCCAGAAATAGTTATCCGTGTTCAGAGCGGAAAATCCGCCAGTGGAGTAAATGCGATAACCGCCCGGCAAGGCTAAAAAACCACTTGTGTTGGTACCGTCCCAGGCAGGAGTGTTGCCGGATGTAGCCTTCATCTTATCTCCCGGGCCCACACCTGCGGTAGCAGAGCCCCGCCATCCCGTTGTAGTTTGAAAAGTCCCCTGAGTGGTAGTGCCTGTGGGTGCTATGGTAGTTTCTACACAGGCCTCATAGTGGCACCATTCCGCATCGGTAGGTACGTGAAAACCTGCAGGGCATTGCCCCTGTGTGCCGCCAGCGCCACAAGGGTCGCAGCAGGGATAGCAATTAATGGCGGCATAATTCACTGCTTCCCAAAATTCATACAAGCCACCGTAGGTGGCGCAATTGGCAGCTACATTATTGTAACAGTACTTTTCTACTATACCGTTATTGGTTTGCTGGCTTTGTGCTGCAGGAGGTACGGGATTGCTGTTTATCATTGTGCCTACATTCAAATTGGAAGCTGCAAATATTTGTGTACCGCAAGCAGGAGCCGTAGGAGGCGGGCAAGCAGAGGTGGTTTGCGTTAATGTGGTGGAGGTAGAAATACCGCAACTATTATAAGCCCATACATATAAGGTATAGCCTGTATTGCAGGTAAGCCCTGTTTGAGTATAGGTTGGAGTTGCTACCACATTAACTCCACTGCCGGGGTAGGTACTGATAGTATTCCATTGATATCCGGCAG